>Ga0247719_1000048_pt1 | contig 79643 bp, 68 predicted proteins | sample 41E_DmetaG_FD_189046 | JGI IMG/M metagenome (GOLD analysis project Ga0247719, IMG submission 189046) | Soil microbial communities from hillslope of Landscape Evolution Observatory, University of Arizona, Oracle, AZ, United States - 4-1-E_D | ecosystem: Engineered > Artificial ecosystem >...
CCCTGATATCCCCTGCCGACGCCTTCGCCGTGCCGCGAAGCACCTTCGTCTTGTCGGTGAGCGTGATCGTGTGCGTTTTCTTGTCGGTGCCGGCGATCTCGACGTGGTTCTCGTGGATCGTCGAGACGGTGCCCATGATCCTGTAGTCGTGTCCCTCATGTGCCGCCGCGAACGGCGCCAGCGCCAGCAGCATCATCAGCATGCCGGCGAGTACTGTCGTCTTCATCTATCGGTCCCCGTGCTTGTGTATATGAGGTTTGGGAGCCGGCTTCGGCGCCTCCCCCTCCCCTTCGAGAAACTTCCGTTCTTCTTCCATCTGCCGCCACTCTTCCGGCGGCCTGGGGTTCAGCATCTCCATCTCCCGGAGTTCCTCTTCGCTGATCTTCGGCAGGTGCCGGATGAAGTGCACCAGCCCCCACGTGCCGTGCGCCCCCTCGTCGGTGCCGTCGCCGAACGCCGGCATGCCGGTGAGCTTCACGCCGTTTTCGATGATGTAGAACAGCTCTCCGTCCGTCAGCTCCTGGGTCGCCTCGAGCCGCAGGTCCGGGGGACGCGGATACAGGCCGCTTCCGAACGTCGTGTCACCGCTGCCGTTGTTCCCATGACAGACCGCGCAGTGGTCCGCGAAGTGCGCCATCCCTTCGCGCACGACCGCGTCGGTGCGCGCGAGAGGGTTGCTCCTGCGCCTGGCGTCGCGGGGGATCGCGCTCGAGCGGAGCGATCGCGCGACGGCCGTTTCGAACGCACTGGGCGACGGACGCGCCGAGATGCCGCCGGAGGCGAACCAGATGGCGCCCGCCACCGACACCAGCCCGACGGCGGCGAGCAGCACGACGACGAGCTTCACGAGGCGTACAAGCATCAGAATGGCGCAACCGGACTCAGCAAGGGCGCGGAACGAGGCCGGACTGTCATGTTAGCGCACGGATCCCGTACAATCTCCAGATGCTCTCCAGGCTCGTTCTCGCACTTCTGGTCGCGGTGACGGTTACCGGCCCCGCCGTGACGGCGCAGGTCCGTCAGGCGAAGGCGCCGATGGTCGAGGTCTTCAAGACCCCCACCTGCGGATGCTGCTCGAAATGGGTCGACCACATCCGGGATGCCGGCTTCGAGGTGAGGGCGACGGACATGTCGCAGGAGGAGCTCGACAAGGTCAAAGCGAAGCACCACGTGCCCGCGGCCGTGCATTCATGCCATACGGCCCTGGTATCCGGCTACGTCGTCGAGGGACACGTGCCGGCGGCCGAGGTGAAGCGACTCCTGAAGGAACGGCCGAAGGTGGTCGGGATCGCGGTGCCCGGGATGCCGCTCGGCTCTCCCGGCATGGAGGTGTCGGGCATCAAGCCGCACCCGTACGACGTGCTGACGTTCGACAAAACCGGCAACACGAAGGTGTTCGCGACGATCAAGCCGTAGCCGCTGCACGCCGGGCCCGCTCGAGAGCGTCGCCGGTGCTCACGCCAGGATCTTCGCCTTCTTCTTCTCCTCGTCGGGCGTGACCTGCGCATAGTTGAGCGCGGCGACGAAGACGATGCCGCCGACGGTATTGCCGACGAGCACCGGGACCGCATAGCGCGTGAGATACGTGCCGAACGACAGCGCGCCGGTCGACACGACGTAGAGAATCTCCACGGATCCGGCGATGATGTGCGTCATCTCCGTGACGGCGAGGAGCCACGTCGTGATGACGATCACCCACAGCTTCGCGCTGCCGGCCGACGGCAACAGCCACACCATCAGCGCGATCAGCCATCCTCCGAAGATCCCCTTCACGAACGCGGTCGCGAAGTCGTGGCGGACCGCCTCTTCGCCCACCTTGAAGAACGATTCGCGCAGCTCCGGCGAGAAGGCGGTCGTGTGCGCCGCCGCGGCGGCGAACAGCCAGCCCCCGGCGAGGTTCGCGACGAGCAGGATGAGCCACAGGCGCACCACCAGGACGAGCGTCGCGGCGGTGCGATCCTGCGCCCATGGCAGCGTGCCGGTGAGCGTGGTCTCGGTAAACAGCTTCTGGCGGCCCAGCATCACGGCGATGAAGCCGACGGCGTACCCGAGCTTTGCGACGGCGGGCTGCCAGCTGTTCTCGGGCAGGTAGTGGCGCAGCGCCCCCTGCGCGATGAGCGACAGGCCCATCGACAGACCCGCCGCCAGGCCCGAGAAGGCGAGCGCCTGCCAGCGGCGGTTGATCTCTTCACGGCCTTCGAGCAGGAGCGTGTCGTGAATGCCCCTGGCGCTGAGCGATTTCCGCTTCATCACCTTGGGACGATCCGCCGCCTTCGCCTGGTGCTCCTGGGCTTCGGGGTCGGCGTGGACGAGTTCGGGTGATTTCACGGGCCTCCGTTTCGCCGCGGCTCAGCGGCTGCGGCGGGACTGCTGCAAGACGGGAGCCTCCGGCGGCCGCGAATCACCTCGGCGGCGGGCGGCGTCAAAGCTGAGGGAGATATACTGACGACGTGAGCAGGCGAGAGCTTCTGAAGGCGGCGCGGCGCACCATCGCATACGCGATGCTGCTCGTGCTGCTCGCGCCCGCGCTGAGCGGAACGCTGTGCCTGCTCGAGTGCGCTGCCCACCGCGGCGCCGCCACCGCGTCAGCGCCGAGCGGACACTGTGACCCGGCGGTACCTGCGGAAGGCGGCCATCACGTGGCCGCGGCCCGAGACACCTGCGGCGAGCACTCCGACGCCACAGTCGCCGCGACCGCACAGGCCGGCCGGCCGACACTCGCTGCGGCGCCCGTCCGAGTGATGCCGGCGCCGATGCAGCCGGTCCCTGTAGCGGCGAGGCCGCCTGCGGGCCCCTCGCCCGGCGACCACGCGCCACCCGGCGCACCGCTCCCCCTCCGCATCTGATACGGGCCCCCCGTCCGCTCACGTCCGGCGGTCGTGTGCCTCCGCGCACGCGCCGGATCAACCGGGTGCCCCGTCACCCACTCATTCCGCAGAGGAGCACGTTTCATGTCATCGCATCGCGTACGCCCCCTGGCGCCCGCGGACCCGTCACGCCGCACGTTCGTGAAAGGGCTCGCGGCGGGAGGGGCCGTCGCCGGTCTCGGCCTGTGGCGTCAGCCGTCGCTCTGGGCACAGGCCCAGGGTCTGAAGCCCACGATCGAGCTGTCGGGCACCGACTTCGACCTGACGATCGGCGAAACCCCGGTGAACTTCACCGGACGGCCGCGCATCGCCTACACCATCAACGGATCCATCCCTGCGCCGATCCTCCGCTGGCGCGAAGGGGACACGGTGACGCTGCGCGTCAGGAACACGCTGCGCCGCGAGGATGCCTCGATCCACTGGCACGGCATTCTGCTGCCGGCGAACATGGACGGCGTCCCGGGCCTCAGCTTTCACGGCATCCACCCGGGGGAGAGCTACACGTATCAGTTCACGGTGAAGCAGAACGGCACCTACTGGTACCACAGCCACTCCGGCTTCGACGAGCAGAAGGGTCTGTACGGGGCGCTCGTCATCGACGCGGCGGAGCCCTCGCCGGTGCAGTACGACCGCGAGCACGTCGTGCTGCTGTCGGACTGGACGGACGAAGATCCGCGGCGCATCTTCGCCAAGCTGAAGAAGCAGTCGGACTACTACAACTTCAACAAGCGGACGGTCGGCGACTTCTTCCGCGACGTGCGGCAGCACGGCCTGTCGGCAACGCTCGCCGACCGCCGCATGTGGGGACAGATGCGGATGAACCCCACCGACCTGTCGGACGTCACCGGCTACACCTACACGTACCTGATGAACGGTGCGACGCCGCACGGCAACTGGACGGGGCTGTTCACGCCAGGAGAACGGGTGCGCCTGCGCTTCATCAACGGTTCGGCGCAGTCGTACTTCGACGTCCGCATCCCGGGCCTGAAGCTGACGGTGATCGCCGCCGACGGGCAGTACGTGAAGCCGGTGGAGGTCGACGAGTTCCGGATCGCGACAGCCGAAACCTACGACGTCATCGTGGAGCCGTCGGGCGCGGAGGCGTTCACCATCTTCGCGCAGTCGATCGATCGCACCGGCTACGCCGCCGGCACGCTGGCGGTGCGGCACGGGCTGCGGGCGCCGGTGCCCGAACCCGATCCGCCGCAGTTGCTGACGATGGCCGACATGGGGCACGACATGGCGGGACACGACCACGGCGCGATGACGGCCGGGGCCGCCGCCGCGGCCGACCCGCACGCCGGCCATCACATGCCGGCGGCGAAGCCGGCGGATCCGCACGCCGGGCACGCGATGCCGGCGCAGCCTCCGAAGCCGCCGGATCCGCATGCGGGGCACGACATGCCGAAACAGCCCCCCGCGGCGCAGGACCCGCATGCCGGGCACGACATGGCGGCGATGACCGCCGGTGTCCAGACGCACCCGGCGAGCGAGCAGGGCAACCCGCTCGTGGACATGCAGGCCATGAACCCGATGCCGCGGCTCGACGACCCGGGTGTCGGGCTCCGCGGCAACGGCCGGCGCGTGCTGACGTACGCCGATCTTCGAAGCGTGTTCGACGATTCCGACGGGCGTGAACCGGGACGCACGATCGAACTGCATCTCACCGGGCACATGGAGAAGTTCGCCTGGTCGTTCGACGGCATCAAGTTCTCGGATGCGCCGCCGATCCGGCTGCAGTACGGCGAGCGACTGCGCGTGGTGCTCGTCAACGACACGATGATGTCGCACCCGATCCACCTGCACGGGATGTGGAGCGACCTCGAGAACGAGCAGGGGGCGTTCATGGTCCGGAAGCACACGATCGACATGCCGCCCGGCACGAAGCGCAGCTTCCGGGTCCGCGCCGACGCGCTCGGCCGCTGGGCCTTCCACTGCCACCTGCTCTACCACATGGAATCCGGGATGTTCCGGGAAGTGAGGGTCGAAGAATGAAGGCTGTTCCCGTCACGTGCGTTCTGTTGACCGCCGCGCTGCTCGCGCCACCCTCGTTGTCGGCGCAGCATCCGCACCAGCAGCCGCCGCCGAAGCCGCCGGCGCAGAAGCCGGCCGAGGACCACTCGCATCACATGCACCACGAGCAGCCGAAGGACCAGCCGAAGGAGCCGATCCCGCCGCTGACCGACGCCGACCGCGCGGCCGCCTTCCCGCAGGCGCTCGAGGGACACACGGTGCACGACAAGAAGCTGATGTACTACGTGCTGTTCGACCAGCTCGAATGGCAGGGGACGTCGACGGGCGGCGTCAATCTCGAGACCACCACCTGGATCGGCGGCGACATCGACCGGCTGTGGCTGCGCGTGGAGGGAGAAACGCACGACGGCGACGTCGAAGGCGTCTCCGCCGACGCGCTGTGGGGACGCAGCTTCTCGCGGTGGTGGGATGTCGTCGCCGGCCTGCGGCAGGACATCCGGCCCGGGGATCCGCAGACCTGGGCCGCCGTCGGCATCCAGGGGCTGGCCCCGCAATGGTTCGAGGTGCAGGCGACCGGCTACGTCGGCGCGGGCGGCCGGACGCGGGCGCGGCTCGAAGTCGAGTACGATCTGCTCATCACGAATCGCCTGATCCTTCAGCCGCTCGTGGAGCTGGAGATCTACGGCAAGCGGGATCCCGCCCGCGGGATTGCCGCCGGCCTGAGCTCGCTCGAATCGGGGCTGCGGCTCCGGTACGAGATCCGCCGCGAGCTCGCGCCATACCTGGGGATCACGTGGGACCGGAAGCTGTTCGGCACCGCCGACCTCGCGCGCGCGTCGGGCGAAGAGGCGGGACGCGCACGGGTGGCGTTCGGCCTGCGCACATGGTTCTGAGATCGACGAGGAGAGACCGACAATGAGAGCATGCATCATCGCCGCCGCGCTCGCGCTGGTGGCCATCGCGCCGCCGGCAGCGGCACAGGAGCCGGGCGCCGTTCGCCGCGCCGGCCAGGACCCCGCCGCCTACATCATCCCCGCGCAGCGGGCCTTCGAGCACTACGAGGGCGTACGCGCGGCGCTGGCTGCCGACAGCCTGGCAGACACGACGCCGCATGCGAAGGAGCTCGCCGCGACCGTCGAGGCCGTGGGCGGCGCCGAGGCGAAGAAGCACGCCGACGCGCTCGCGGCCGCGACGACGATCGAGGAGGCGCGGAAGCACTTCGGCGAGCTCTCCGTCATCCTCGTGCCGAAGTTCCAGGAGGAGAAGATCGAGGGGGGCAACGCCTACTACTGCTCGATGAAGAAGCTCCCGTGGATGCAGAAGGGTGACAGGGTCCAGAACCCGTACTACGGCAAGTCGATGCTCACCTGCGGGTCGCCGCTGACGCCAAAGAAGTAGGGCCGGCCCGGAACGACGGCGGCGGCCCGCCGGGTTCGGGGCCCGAGACGCTCCGGCGGCAGCGACCTTGCTTGACGGTCTGCACCGCAGGCGTTGCTGCGGCGCCGGATGATGCCCTTGCCCGATTTCCATGGCCTGTCGGTCTGGACGAACGTCGCAATCCTGGCTGGAGCCGCCGTCCTGGTATGGCTCGCGGGGACCCAACTCGCGTACTACGCTGATGCAATCAGTGAACGGACCAAGCTCAGCAAGGCCTTTCTCGGCCTGATCCTGCTCGGCGTCGCCACCTCGCTCCCCGAGATCGTCACGACGATCACGGGCGCGATGCTGGACAACGCGGCCCTCGTGGCCGGGAACCTGTTCGGCGGGGTGTCGCTGCAGATCGCCGTCCTGGCGATCGTCGACATGGTGGCGATGCGGCGCGCGCTGACGTTCTTCGCCCCCGAACCGGTCCTGCTGTTCCAGGGCGTCATGCTGCTCATGCTGCTCGCGATCGCCCTCGCGGGAGCGGCGGCGGGCGACCCGATCGAGATCCTCGGCGTCGGCCTGACGCCGGTCCTCCTCGGCGCCGGGTACGTGGCGACGGTCCGCTGGTCGCGCCCCGGCGGGCTGCCGCGCTGGCGCCCCACCAACCTTCCTGAAAAGAACGCCGCGGCCGAGCAGCGCAAGCAGCCGAGCACACACGGCGACCTGTCGAACCTGCGGCTGTTCGCCTGCTCGGCGCTGAGCGCGCTGGTCATCCTCGGCGCGGGGTGGGCGCTCGCGCAGACCGGCGACGCGCTCGCGGCGCAGACGAACCTCGGCTCGAGCTTCGTCGGCGTGGCGCTCGTGGCCGGCAGCACGTCGCTCCCGGAACTGAGCACGGCCCTCGCGGCGGTGCGGCAGGGCAATCACCAGATGGCGGTGTCGAACATCCTCGGCACCAACTGTCTCGAGGTCGCGCTGTTCCTCCTGGCAGACGTGGCGTATCGCGGCGGCCCCCTCCTCGGGCAGCTCGAAGATTCGGCGGTGTTTGCCGGCGCCGTCGGGATGATCGTCACGTGTCTGTACCTGCTCGGCCTTCTCGAGCGGCGGGATCGGACCTTCCTGCGGATGGGATACGACTCGGTCGCCGTGCTCGTCACCTACGGCATCGGGCTGGTGGGGCTGTACTTCCTGCGATGAGACCGATGCGCCGTCTCTTCGGGCTCTGGGCGGCGCTCGGCGCGGCGAGCGGCTGCAGCGGCGTGCAGTCGGCCCTCGCGCCGTCCGGGTTTCACGCGGACTACATGGCGCGCCTCTTCTGGTGGATGACCGGGGGCGCGCTCCTCGTCTGGCTCTTCGTCGTCGCGCTCGCCGTGTTCTACGCGCGGCGGGCGCGCGGCGAGACGAACCGGCGCCGCGACCGCTGGCTCATCGTCGGCGGCGGCGTGGCGTTTCCGACCATCGTGCTGACGGTGCTGCTGGTGTACGGTCTCGCCCTCATCCCGCCGACCGTGGCACGCGCCCCCGAGGGGAGCCTGCAGATTGCGGTGACCGGCGAGCAGTGGTGGTGGCGTGTCCGGTACCTGCGTCCGACCGGCGAGGAGGTCGTGCTCGCGAACGAGATCCGGCTGCCGGTCGGGGAACCGGTGCAGTTCCGGCTCGACAGCGACAACGTGATCCACTCGTTCTGGATCCCCTCCCTCGGCGGGAAGATGGACATGATCCCCGGGCGCGTGACGTGGCTCACGCTGCGGCCGACGAAGACCGGCGTCTTCCGCGGGGCGTGCGCCGAATACTGCGGCACGTCGCACGCGCTCATGGCGTTCTACGTCGAGGTCATGGAGAGAGCCGACTTCGACCGGTGGCTCGATTCACAGGCGGCGCCGGCGCGTGAGCCGGCCGACGCCGGCGCACGCCGCGGGGCCGCGCTCTTCCTGAGCAACGGGTGCAGCGCCTGTCACACGATCAGGGGAACGGCCGCGCGTGGCGTGATCGGCCCCGACCTCACTCACGTCGGCGGCCGGCTCAGCCTCGGCGCCGGCATCCTGCAGACCACGCCCGACGAGCTCCGGCGCTGGATCGCGAGCACCGAGCACGTCAAACCGGGCGTCCACATGCCGAACTTCGGGATGCTGCCGCTCGAGGAGCTGCAGGCCATGGCCGAGTATCTCCACGCACTCAAGTGACCGCACACCCGCCCCGCACGACTCCCGGCGACCCCGAACCGCTCCCCACGGCGCCTCCGCTGGAGGTACAGCGCGCGCAGCAGGATCGCCTGCGCCGCACCTGGGCGTCGCCGCGGGGGTGGCGCTACTGGTCGGACGTCAACAACTCGTCGGTCGGCGTCTGGTACACCGGGGCGACGTTCCTCTTCCTGCTGTTCGGCGGCCTGCTGGCGCTGCTCATGCGCGTGCAGCTCGCGGTGCCCGACAACGACGCGATCTCCGCGGAGCTCTACAACCAGGCGTTCACCGTCCACGGCTCGGTGATGATGTTCCTGTTCGCGATCCCGGTGTTCGAGGCGATCGCGGTGATGTTCCTGCCGCAGATGCTGGGTGCGCGCGACCTGCCGTTTCCGCGGCTCTCGGCCTTCGGGTTCTGGGCGTTCCTCATCGGCGGGATCTTCCTCTGCGGATCGATCTTCTTCGGCGCCGCGCCTCGCGGCGGCTGGTTCATGTATCCGCCGCTGACCTCGACGTACCAGTCGGACATCGGCCCCGACATCTGGCTGCTCGGCTTCTCGTTCATCGAGGTCGCCGCGATCGCCGCGGCCGTCGAGATGATCGTCGGCACGCTGAAGTGCCGCCCCCCGGGAATGCGGTTGAACCTGATGCCGCTGTACGCGTGGTACATCCTCGTGGCCTCGGCGATGATCCTCTTCGCCTTCCCGCCGCTCATCGCCGGATCGCTCCTGCTCGAAGTCGAGCGGGCGTTCCACTGGCCGTTCTTCAACCCCGCCGGAGGCGGCGACCCGCTGCTGTGGCAGCACCTCTTCTGGCTGTTCGGGCATCCGGAGGTCTACATCATCTTCCTGCCGTCGGTGGCGATCATCGCGATGATCGTGCCGACGTTCGCGCGGACGCCGATCGTCGGCTACACGTGGATCGTGCTCGCGGCGATCGGCACGGGGTTCCTCAGCTTCGGCCTCTGGGTGCACCACATGTTCACCACGGGGCTGCCCGGGATCTCGCTCGGGTTCTTCTCCGCGGCGTCGGAGGCGATCGGCATCCCCACCGGCGTCCAGGTGTTCTGCTTCATCGCCACGATCGCGGCCGGCCGGATCACGAAATCCGTGCCGATGCTCTTCACGTTCGGCAGCCTCGTGATCTTCGTGCTCGGGGGGCTCACCGGCGTCATGGTCGCCATCGTGCCCTTCGACTTCCAGGCGCACGACACGTTCTTCGTCGTGGGCCACTTCCACTACGTCCTGATCGGCGGCGCGCTCTTCCCGATCTTCGCCGGCTGCTACTACTTCTACCCGCTGATCAACGGCAAGGCACTGTCGGAGCGCCTCGGCCGCATCGGCTTCTGGATCGCGTTCATCGGTTTCAACATCGCCTTCCTGCCGATGCACATCACGGGTCTCCGCGGGATGCCGAGGCGCGTCTTCACCTACCCGGCCGGCATCGGTCTCGACGCGCTGAACCTCGTCTCGACGATTGGCGCCTTCATCCTCGCCGCCGGCATCGCCGTGATCTTCTGGGACCTGGTGCGCCCGAAGGGGCGGCAGCCGCATGCGAGGCGGAACCCGTGGAACGCCGGCACGCTCGAATGGCTCGCCGAGATGCCGCCGGAGAACTGGGGCGTGCGAAGCATCCCGGAAGTCGACAGCCGCTACCCGCTGTGGGAGCAGCCGAACTTCGTGCGGGACGTCGACGAAGGACGCTTCTACCTTCCCGACGCGGAGGAGCTGAAGCGCGAGACCATCGTCACCTCGGTCATCGACGCGAAGCCGGACGCGTGCGTGCGGCTGCCCGGGCCGTCGTGGATCCCGCTCTGGGCGGCGGTCACCGTCGGCGGCTTCTTCGTGCTCGGCACGTTCCACCTCTGGGCCCTCGCGCTCCTCAGCCTGATTGCCGGCACTGCGGTCATCATCTACTGGCTGTGGATCGGCACGGCGATCATCCCTGAAAAGCCGCGCAAGGACGTCGGACTCGGCCTGACGCTGCCGCTGTACATGTCGGGTCCGAGCTCCACGAGCTGGTGGGCGATGTTCATCACGATGCTCGCGCTCACGACGGCGTTCGTGAGCCTCGTCTTCGCCTACTACTTCTTCTGGACGATCCACGATGACTTTCCGCCGGATCCCGCGCAGGGCCCGGGCGTGTTCTGGCCGGTGCTGGGCGGCGCGCTCGTGCTCGGCGCCTGGGGCCTCACGCAGCTCGCGCACCGGCTGAACCGGCGCGACCGCGCGGGGGCGTTCTACGCGGCCGCGGCGCTCGCGATCCTCTGCGCGGCCGCCGGCGGCGCGGCGCTCCTCGCGGGCCCCTACCTCGCGGACCTCGATCCGAAGACGCACGTCTACCCGGCGACCGTCTGGCTCCTGCTGATCTGGTGCGCCGGGCACGCGGCGCTCGGGATCCTGATGAACGGCTACTGCATCGCGCGGCGGCTGGCGCGCCGCATGACCGCCGAATACGACGCCGACATGTCGAACGTCGCCCTCTACTGGCACTTCGCCGCGCTGATGACGGCCGTCACGGTCGGCACGGTGGCCGGCTTCCCGCTGGTGGCGTGAGGAGGGTCATGGAGAGCCGCGTCGCCGAACACCGTGAGAGCATCTGGATGCTGACCGTCGCGCCGACGATCTGGGCGGCCCACTTCCTGCTCTGCTACGTGACGGCGGCGGTCTACTGCGCCAAGGCCCCCAGCGCGCTCGCCCCGCTCGGCGGCGTCCGCACGGCTGTCGCGCTGTTCACTATCGTGGCGCTCGCCGGCATCTTCGTCACCGGCTGGATCGGCTATCGCGCCCATCGGTACGGCGGCGCCTCCGTGCCGCACGACGACGACACGCCGGAAGACCGGCACCGGTTCATGGGCTACGCGACGCTGCTGCTGTCGGGCCTCAGCGCCGTAGCGGTCATCTACGCCGCCCTCGTCGCGGTGTTCGTCGAGACCTGCCAGTGACGCGCCCTCTTCTGCTCACGGCCGGACTCCTCACGCTGGCGGCGGTCTGGCTCGGCCCGCTGCCGGCGCTCGCCCCCCGCGACTTCAGCGCGCACATGACGATGCACATGGGAGTCGTGGCGGTGGCGGCCCCGCTGATCGCGCTCGGCGCCGCCGGCGGACGGCTCGACCTCTCGCGCCGGTATCCGCGGATCTTCAGCCCGATACCGGCCTCGATGCTCGAGCTGATCATCGTCTGGGGCTGGCACGCGCCCGCGCTCCACCACGCGGCACGCAGCTCCGCCCCGGGACTGGTGCTCGAGCAGGGGATGTTCCTCGCCTCCGGTCTGCTGGTGTGGATGGCCTCGTTCGGCAGCGAGGGCGCGCGCGGCGGACGCGCCGGAGCCGGCGTCGTCGCCCTGCTCCTGACGTCGATGCACATGACGCTGCTCGGCGCGCTGCTCGGCCTCGCGCCGCGGCCGCTCTACAGCCATGCGACCGACCTGCTCGGGGGCCGCACGGCGCTCGACGAACAACATCTCGGCGGCGCGATCATGCTCCTCGTCGGCGGGGTGTCGTACCTCGCCGGCGGCCTCTGGCTGTCGGCGTCGCTGCTGCGCACGCCCCGCGAAGCCAGCCACGGAGGGACCGCATGATCGAGCGACTCCGGGCGTGGATGCGGGAGAAAGTGAAACAACTGCTCGTGGCCGCCGCGGTGCTCGCCGTGCTGGGGATCTTCGGCGCGCTCTTCGTGATGATCTCCGGGATCGTGCCGATAAAGGCGAGCAGCGGCCACTGGAGCATCACGGAGGCGTTTCTCCAGTTCGCCAAGCGCCGGTCCGTCGCGACGCACACGGTGGGGATGAAGGTACCGCCGCTCGACGAGGAGCGTCTCGTCCTTCAGGGGGGCGGTCAGTACGGCTTCGCCTGCGAACCGTGCCATGGCAGCCCGTCGATTCAGCAGCCGCGCATTGCCGCGAGCATGCTGCCGAAACCGCCGGACCTGCGCCGGTCGGTGCTCACCTACGGACCGGAGGAACTCTTCTACATCGTCAAGCACGGGATCAAGCTGACGGGCATGCCCGCCTGGCCGGCAGGCCACCGCGACGACGAGGTGTGGGCGATGGTCGCGTTCCTGCAACGGCTCCCCTCCCTCGAGGCGCAGGCCTACGAAGAGCTGACCGGCCGGGCGAGGACAATCGATGACGCGGTACCGCTCGAAGAGCTGCTCGGTCCGACACCGCTGGCCCGCAAGGCGATTGGCGAGAACTGCGCGCGCTGCCACGGCGTCGACGGACTCGGCGGTCCGGCGGGCGCATTCCCGAAGCTCGCGGGCCAGCGCGCCGAGTACCTGGCGGCCTCGCTCGAGGCGTACGCGCGCGGCGCCCGGCACAGCGGGGTCATGGAGCCGATCGCGGCGCGGCTCGGGCTCGACGACATGCGTGCCATCGGCGAGTACTATGCGCGGCGCCCCGCGGCCGGCGGGCACGCGGAGCACGGGCACCGCGGCGACCCCGAGGGACGGCGCATCGCCGAGGAAGGCATCCCCGCGCAGTTGATCCCGGCCTGCTCGGAATGCCATGGGCCTGCACCTGCTCCGGAGCGGAATGCGAATTACCCCCTGCTCGCCGGGCAGCACGCCTGGTACCTCGAGTCCCAGCTGCGGCTCTTCCGGCAGAAGGGGCGCGGCGGCACGCGCTACCACGAGATCATGCACAAGATCGCCGGGCAGCTCTCGGACGAGCAGGTCCGCGCGGTTGCCGCCTACTACGCCTCCATTCAGCAGTGAGTGAACGGATGACCACACCTGATCACGTGAAAGCGGCGCCCGAAGCGGCGCCCCCGTGGGACTACAACCCGTCGAGCTGGTCGCAGCGGATCCCGATCTGTCTCCTCGCGATGGTGGGGTTCTTCATCTCCGCCTACATGGCGCTCTACCAGTGGCGGCTGATCGACTCGGTCTGGGACCCGTTCTTCGGTGAACAGACGCAGCGGGTGCTCGATTCGAACGTCTCGCACCGGATGCAGCGCTGGTTCGGCGTGCCGGATGCGGCACTCGGCGCCGTGGCCTACCTGGGGGATGCGGTGCTGGGCCTCGCCGGCTCCACACGCCGCTGGCAGTACCGGCCGTGGCTCGTGGTCCTGTTCGGGATCGACGTCATCCCGCTCGGCGGGGTCAGCGCGATCCTGGTCATCATCCAGGCCACCGTGCTCGGCGAGTGGTGCTTTCTCTGCCTCGTGACGGCGGCCATTTCGCTGATCCTCGTCTACTGGGCGTACGACGAGGTGTGGTCGAGCCTGCTGTACCTCCGCCGCGTGTGGCAGCGGTCACGCCGCATCGGTGTGGTGTGGACCGTGTTCTGGGGCGGCTACCATGCCGACGGCGAAGCCGTCGCGGGAGGACGATGATGTGGCCGCGCGTAGTTGAAGTGATGCTCGGCGCCTGGCTGCTGGTCAGCCCGTTCGTGTTCCGTGGAACGCCGCAGGTGGAGGCTTACGTGCTCCCGACAGTCGGCGCGGGGGTGGCCATCGTCGCGGCGTCGCTCCTCAGCTTCTGGCACCGCGCCGCACATGCACGGTTCGTCACGCTCGCCGCGTCGCTGTGGCTGATGCTGCACGGGTATTTCTCGGCGGTGCGGCCGGGGCCCCCGCCGGCGCAGAACGAGCTCACGGTCGGGATGCTCCTTCTCCTGTTCGCGATCCTCCCGAACGAGACGAACCAGCCGCCACACCCCTGGCGGCGCCCGTCACGATAGCGATCGCCGCGAGGCCGGCGCCGAGCGCCGTCAGGGCCGCCGCCAGCGGGTGCATCTGCGCGCGCATCAGCAGGTCCGGGCCCCGCTCCCTGTCGCGGTACGGCCCGTGCGCACCGGGGTCTCCGGGCAGCGGATGGAAGAGGATGTCGTCGGTCTGGTCGTTCGGCTGATCGACGAACTGCGGCTCCCACGCGGCGTCGGCCAGAAAGCGATCGAGCAGCCCCGGAACCGCTTTCTGCCCGAGAACCGCCTTCGCCGTGGGCACGCCCACGAGCATCTCGCGCGGTGCGCGGTCGGCCGCCTGCAGGATCGCGGCAGCGATGTCTTCAGGGTCGAACAGCGGCGGCACCGGCTGCTGACGTTTCGGCATCTTGTTCCGCTGCCGCTCCGACTGCGGCGTATTCACGGCCGGCAGGTGCACGTGCGTGACGCGCACCCGGCTGCCGTCGTGAATGAGCTCCGTGCGGAGGGAGTCGGTGAAACCGCGGATGGCCGCCTTCGCCGCGCAGTAGGCGCTCTGCAGCGGAATCGAACGGTAGGCGAGCGCCGACCCCACCTGGACGATCGTTCCGGCATCCCGCGGCAGCATGCGCCGCAGTGCACTGAGGGTGCCGTGCACGTACCCGAGATACGTCACCTCGGTGACGCGCCGGAACTCCTCCGCGGTGGTGTCCTTCACGGGCGCGAAGACGGTCACCATCGCGACGTTCACCCAGACGTCGATGCGTCCCCAGAGCCGCTCGACATCGGCGGCTGCCGCCTCCACCGCGTCGGCCATCGAGACATCGACCGGATACACGACCGCCTCACCGCCGGCGCGGCGGATCTCCAGCGCGCACGCCTCCAGTGCCTCGCGATTGCGCGCCAGCAGCGCGACCCTGGCGCGGCGCGCCCCATAGGCCCGTGCGACCGCGCGGCCGATGCCGCTCGACGCTCCCGTCACCACCACCACCTGTGCGTCCATGCCGATCGTCCTCCTGACCTCTCCGAGGTACGCGAACCGCGCGACCGTGTGAATGCGCACAGCTGCCAGCGCAGCCGTTTCATCCACGGGGCCCTCCCGAGCCGCAGTTGCAATGCGCTCACCACGAGGAGCTGCAGATGGACGAACCGGCGAACCTGCTGATGCGCTGGATCGAGGCTTCGTCGCCGATCCCTCCAGTGCCGCCCGAGGCGCGCGCGCGTGTATGTCAGACTCGGATCATGGAGATGCTCTTCAGTGACTGGCGGTCGATCCTCCGGATCCTGGTGATCGGCACCTGCGGTTACGTGGTCCTTGTCGCCCTGCTCCGCGTCTTCGGCAAGCGCGCCATCGCCAAGTTCAACGCCTTCGATATCGTGGTCACCGTCGCGTTCGGCTCGGCGTTCGCGACGGCGGTGATCTCGAGGGACGTGACGCTCGCCGACGGCATCGTCACGTTCGTGCTCTTCCTGCTGCTCCAGCGCGGGTTCGCCGGGCTCGCGATGAGGCTCGACTGGTTCGGACAGCACGTGAAGAACCAGCCGCTCCTGCTGATCTACCGGGGCAACATCCTGTGGGACAACGCCCGCAGGGAGCAGCTGACCGAGCTGGAGGTGCTGGGGGCGCTGCGCGGCCAGGGCATCGCCGCCGTCGCGGACGTGCTCGCCCTCGTGCTCGAGCCCGACGGATCGTTCAGCGCGATCAAGAAAAGTGCGCTCGCAGAGGGGCAGCTGCCGACGACGCTGCAGGGCGTCCATGGTGTACCTGAGTTCGGCTCCCAGGAATAGTGGTTGCACCGATTCAGGGCGGAGGACCGAATCGGGCCGCCGGGCGGATACGGTCCCGCTGGCGGCTTCGTCACACGACCCGTGCCGTGAGGGAGGGACGGTGCCCCGCGTCCTGATGCTCAACGACTCACCGGATGAAACCGAGCTCTACCAGTGGGGGCTGGAGCAGGAGGGGTACGAGGTCACTGTCGCATCGAGCAGCGATCCGGCGGCCATGACGCGGCAGGACGCGGACGTCCTGGTGATCGACGACGTGGCGCCCGCCGACCTCCGTGGGAGCTGCTCGCTGCCCTCTGCGCCCGTGAAGGAACGCCGCCGATCGTCCTGCTGACCAGCCGCGTGTACGAAGACCGCCGCAGTCGCGAGCGCGCCGCAGCGATCGGATGTGCAGCGATCGTGGCGAAGCCGTGCCCGCCGGCGCGGCTGGCGGAGGTGATCCGCCGGGTAATTGCCGGGGAGCGCGGCATGGAGCAGGTGGGATCGCGCTGACGGGAAGCGGTCGAGCCTGGCGGCGGGGTGACGCGCCGCTTCGTCTCGTCCTACGGCCGGTCTCAGTCGTCCTGTGAGGCCCCTTTGCGCCCCGCGAGCGACGCCAGCACATCGCGCAGCTTCGGCTCCCCGAGCGGCTTCACGAGGTGGACGTCGAAGCCGGCATCGAGCACCTGCGCACGGTCTTCCTCACGGCCGTAGCCGGTGAGCGCGATCAGCGCCGTGCCCGCAAGGGTTTGCTCGCGCCGCACCTCTCGCGCGACGTCGTAGCCGCTCGTCACGGGCATCCCGATGTCGACGATCATCACGTCCGGCAGATATGTCCGCGCCATGTCGATGGCCGCCCGGCCGTCGTAGAGCGAGTGCGACTCGTGCCCGAGGGCCTGGAGCAGGCCCGCGACCGAATCCGCGACGTCCGGCTGGTCGTCCACCACGAGGATCCTGAGCCGGTCCGTCAGCGGCTCTGCGGACGCGGCTGACGCTCCCGGCGCAGGAACGTGCCGCGACACGGGGAGGCGCACCACGAACTCGGCTCCCCTGCCGGGGCCGTCGCTCGCCGCCGTCACCTGTCCGCCGTGCAGCGTCACGATCTGCCGCACCAGCGACAGGCCGATGCCGAGGCCGCTGCGCGACCGGTCGAGCGACGTGTCGCCCTGCACGAAGAGGTCGAAGATGCGCGGCAGGATACCCGCGTCGATCCCGATGCCGGTATCGCGGACGCGCACCACGGCCTCGCCCTGCTCGCGCTCCGCCTCCAGCGTGATGCGCCCGCCGGGCGGCGTGAACTTGATCGCATTCGTCAGCAGATTGACGAACACCTGCTCGAGGCGTGTCGAGTCACCCAGGAGCGGCACGGGCTCGCCGTCGATCCGCAGCTCCAGGCTCAGGCTCGCGCGCGCCGCCGCGTCGCGCACGTTCTCGACGCTCCGCGCGAGCACGTCGGCGAGGAGCACCGGCTCCTTCGCGAGCTGGATCTTCCCCAGCGTCACCCGGGAGACGTCGAGCAGGTCGTCGACCATCCGCGCCAGCGTCTTGGCCTGACGACGGACGACGGCGGCCGCCTTCAGCGCCGGCCCCTCGGGGATCATCCGGTGAAGCAGCTCGCCGGCGTTCATGACGGCGGCGAGCGGGTTGCGCAGCTCGTGCGCCAGCATCCCGAGGAACTCGTCCTTGCGTCGGTCCGCCTCGCGCAGTTCCGCCTCGATCCGCCGGCGCTCCGAGATGTCGCGTGCGATGACGGTGAACAGTCGGCGGCCGTGCACCAGCACCTCGCTGAGCGAGACCTCGATGGGGAGCCGCCCGCCGTCGGTGCGGGCCGCGTCGGTCTCGATGCGCTGCCGAATGCCTCCGCCGGCGGCCCGCGCCGCCGCTTCGCCCAGCCGCAGGTCCGGGATGAACCGCTCGAGCGGCTGCCCGAGCGCCTCCGCCGCGGGGCACCCGAACATGTCCTCGGCCGAGCGGTTGAACAGCACGATCCGATGGTCGGCGTCGCACATCACGATCGCGTCCATCGTCGTCGCGATGATGCTGGCGATCCGCAGCTCGGATTCGAGAAGCTTCCGCTCGACCCTGATCTGCGCAACGATCCGGTCGACGGCGAGCGGCAGATGATCGAGATAGTCGCCGGTCTTCGGGATGAAATCCCTGATGCCCGTCCGCAGCGCGCGGATCGCCACCGCCTCGTCCGGGTACGCGGTGACGAGCAACGCCGGCACGGCAGCGCCTTCACGGCGCATCTGCTCGTACAGATCCAGGCCGGACGCCTCACCCTCCAGCCGGAGGTCGAGCACCGCCACACCGACTCGTCCCGAACGGGCGGCACGGAGCGCGTCGTCGGGGCGGGTTGCCACCTCCACTTCGTAGCCGGCGCGTTCGAGATACCGGCGCTGGAGCGTGGCGGCGCCGGGATCGTCCTCGACGAGCAGCACCCGGACGGCGGGATCGTGCGGCAGGACGTCCGGTGTCGCCTGCGCCTGCGCGAGCACACGGCGCACCGTTTCGGGCAGGTGCTCGAGGTAGTCGGTGCTCTTGACGACGACGTCGCGCACGCCGGCGCGCATGGCCTCGAGCACGATCGTGTCGTCGACCGAGCCGGTCACCATGATGACCGGCACCTCGAAGCCGGCGGCCCGCATCCGACGGTGCAGGTGGAGCCCCGTCGTGCTGCCCAGGCGGTAATCGAGCAAAACGAGGTGCACGCCGCCAGCCTCGAGCGCGTTCATCGCGGCGTCCACGTCGGCGGCCGTCGCGACGCGGAACTCCGCCCGCTCGAGACGCCGCTTCTGCAGCACGGCAACCCCGGGGTCGTCCTCGACGATGAGGACCAGCGGACGCGGAACGTCAGCCATGCGCCGGAGCATCGAGCGGCAGTGAATCGCCGGGCAGCCTCACGGCCTGGAGGAACCGGCCAAGCCGCTGAATGGACTCGCCGAAGGCGCCGAAGTCGACCGGCTTCACGATGCACGCGGCGGCGCCGAGCGCGTAGCAGCGGTCGATCTCCACGACATTGTCCGTGGTCGTCAGCACGAACACGGGGATCTTTGCGAGCGCCGGATCCCCCTTCAACTGCTGGAGGACCTCCATGCCGCCGAGGCGCGGCATCTTGAGATCGAGCAGGACGACCAGCCCTTCGTGCAGTGGCCGGGCGCTCCAGCGGCCGCGTTGCCTCACGTAATCGAGGAGGTCCTGACCGTCGCGGAGGTGGATCGGCTCCCCTTCGATGCCCGCGCGGCGCAGGTTGCGGCGCACGAGCGTCGCGTGCCCCTCGTCGTCTTCTGCCAGCAGTACTGCCAGTGGTGGCGTCATTTCAGCTCTTGCTCTCCTCGCCAGGCGGCGCCGCGCTCACCTGCGGCCCCAGCGTGAAGTGGAAGGCCGTGCCGGCTCCCGCGCTCGACTCGAACCAGATGCGGCCACCGTGGCGGTCGACGATGCGGCGGACGATCGCGAGCCCCATGCCTTCGCCGCGGGAGGGGCTGCTGTGCACGTGCTGGAAGACCTGGAAGATCTTGTTGTGATATTCGGCCGGAATGCCGACGCCGTTGTCGCGGACGGTGAACACGGGCAACGCCTCGTCGGTGGCCGAGATCTCGAGCACACCGGGCCGGCCCTCGTCGAAGCTCTTGAGCGCATTCCCGATCAGATTCGCGAACACCTGCGCCAGCGCGTTGCGGTCGGCACGGATCACCGGCAGCCGGCGGACCACGATCCGCCCGCCGGCGGCGACGACGGAGGTATGCATCGCCGAGAGCAGGTCGGCGAGGACGGCGTTCACGTCCACCACCTCGAACTGATACTCGACGCGGCCGACGCGCGACAGCCGGAGCAGCCCGTCGATGATGTTGCCCAGGTGCTGCACGGCGTTGCGGATGAAGGTCACCGACTCGTCGAATTCACCGCCGAGCAGCGCGAGCGCCCGCTGCTGGATGGCCGAGGGCACCGACGGATCCGTCAGCAGCGTGCGCAACGTCGCGGCCGACGTGACCAGCTCCTGGCTGAAGCCCTGCAGGTTCACGAGCGGCGAGCGAAGGTCGTGCGAGACGCTGTAGACGAAGCTCTCGTTCTCGGCGCTCTTCTGCGCCAGCTCGCGGTTGGCGGCGGCGAGCTCGGCGACACGCTCCTCGAGCTCCCGCGTCAGCCGCTCGATCCGCTCCTCGTGCGCGCGCCGCTGGCTGATGTCGCGGGTCACCTTGCCGAATCCGCGCAGTTCGCCGTCGGCGCCGCGGACGGCGGAGATCACCACGTTCGCCCAGAAGGTGGACCCGTCCTTCCGCACCCGCAGGCCCTCGTCCTCCCAGCGGCCCACGCGCGCCGCTTCGCGGAGCTCGAAGTCGGGGTATTTGCGGTCGATGTCGGGCTGCGTGTAGAAGGTCGAGAAGTGCCGCCCGATGATCTCCTCGGCCGCGTAGCCCTTGATCCGCTGCGCACCGGGATTCCAGCTCGCCACGCGCCCCTCGGTGTCGAGCATGAAGATCGCGTAGTCGGTCGTGCTGTCGACGAGCAGGCGGAAGCGTTCTTCGCTCTCGCGGAGCCGCTGCTCCCCCTCGCGCCGTTCCGTCAGGTCGCGAGACACCTTCCCGAAGCCGATCAGCTCACCGGCCTCGTTGCGGATCGCCGTGATGATGACGTTCGCCCAGAAGCGGGACCCGTTCTTGTGGAGGCGCCAGCCTTCGTCCTCGAGCCGCCCGCGCTCGCGTGCGATCTCGAGCTCCTGGGCGGGCCAGTTCCGCTCGATGGCTTCGGGCGGGTAGAAGGTCGAGAAATGGCGGCCGATGATCTCGTGGGCCGCGTACCCCTTGATCCGCTCCGCGCCCGCATTCCAGCTCCGCACGTACCCGTCGGTATCGAGCATGAAGATCGCGTAATCGACGGTGTGCTCGACGAGCAGGCGGAACGACTCCGCATCGAGCTGGCGAACGACGATCGGCCCTGGGGACGGGAGGGTCTGGGGTGACGACGAATCCACGGTGGTTACGCGATTATACGGGCGGACAGGTCGTGTCACTACCAACGGATGAGCTTTGCCGGCGTGGTCAGTCCCACCGCTCGGTCCACGCGGTGCCTCCCTCTTCGTCGACGTACGCGATGTCGAGCACCGGGCCCTCGAAGCGCAGCAGCGCGAACCCGTGGATGCCGCGCGCCGCGTTGAGCGGCGACGGCCGTGTCTCCATCCGGACGATGTCCGCGGGATGCCGCTGGCGACGCCGGTCGGGCGGCACGTAAGGCAGCGAGCCGTGGCCGATACAGCGGCACTTCACGCCGCGGTAATCGGCGAACTCGAACAGGTGGTGCTCGTGCCCCCAGATCCACGCGAAGACCTGGCCGGCCGCAAGAAACGGATCCAGCGACTCCTCCAGCGCATCACCGCGCTTGCGGAACGGCGAGAGGACGTGGTGATGCGTCAGCAGGATGTTGCGGGCAGAGCCGCCCACCTGGTGCGGCAGCCAGTCGAGCTGCTCCGGCGTGAGGCGGTGATTGATGTACGCGGAGTCGAGCCCCAGCAGCCTCCAGTGGCGATTCTGCAGGTTGAAATAGCTCGCCGGCTGGCCGAACGCGCGCAACTGGCGTTCGAAGTAGCCGTAGCCGCCGCTGTACATGTCGTGGTTCGCGTTCAACCCCCAGTACCGCGCCTGCCGCGGCCCGTGCGCCTTCCAGACATCGAGAAAGTTCCGCTGCACCTCCCGCGGCGTGCCCGCGTAGTACACGTCACCGAGATGGATCACGTGCTCGGGCGCGAGGCGCGCGATCTGCTTCGCCACGGCGACGGCGTGCGTGTTCGCCGTGCCCCAGTCGGACACGAGAGCCACCGTGGTGCGCTCGGGCAGGTCGAAGCGGAAATCCTCGGGGCCGTCGTGCGAGATGAACGGGGCCTTGCCGCGGGCTCTCGCGCGCAGCCGCTGATACAGCACCGAGAGCCATTTGGGGTCGCGTGTCCAGAACTGACGGCTCGAGGTTCGCTCGAGCTCCTCCTCCATCGCGCTCTGGACGAGCGCGAGCGTTGGATGACTCGGCAGGAACTCCGGGCCGGTGTCGGAGTCGGTCGGCGGCTGCGGGACGTTCGACTCGACGATCGCCTCCTCCCGCTCGATCCATTCCTCGGCTTCGTCGAGCTCCTCGATGAGGGCGTCGCGGCACGCCGACCACTCGGGCGTACCGATGCCCAGCGCGTCGCACGCTGCCGCTCGTACCACGTCGTCATCGCGGTGCAGTTCGGCGACGGCCTCTTCGATCACGTGCCGCACTGCGGCCTTCCGCATCGTTTCGTCGTGCAGCGCCATGCGGGCCGCGGATGCATGGGTCGGGCCGGCGCCGAACCGACTCAGCCGTAGCGTACGGCGTGAAGGACAGGGATACAGGAGGTTCGCGACCGGCGTAGAATACGCGGGCCATGCCCGTCGCGCAGTCGATTCACGCGTGTCTCGAACTGACACGCTCCATCAGCCACACACGGACCGTCGAAGAGATCTACGAGGCTGCGCTCGACGCCCTCGCCGGCGGCCTTGGCGTCGAGCGGTCGTCCATCCTGCTGTTCGACCCTGACGGCGTGATGCGGTTCAAGGCATGGCGGGGACTGTCGGACACGTATCGCGCTGCCGTGGAAGGGCACACCCCCTGGCGCCCCGACACGCCGGACCCTCAGCCGATCGTCGTCGAGGACGTGGAGGCGGATCCGGAGCTCGAGCCGTACCGGCCGGTGTTCCGCGCCGAAGGGATTCGCGCGCTCGGGTTCATCCCCCTCGTCAGCCTTGGACGCGTGATCGGCAAGTTCATGCTGTACTACCCGGCGCCGACGAAGATCCTTCGCGAGCAGCTCGCCCTCGCGGGTGTGATGGCCGCGCAGGTCGCCTTCGCGGTCGAGCGCACGCGCACCGAGGCGGCGGCGCGCCGCAGCGAGGAGCGCCTGCGGTTCGCCCTGGACGCGGCGGCGATGGGCACGTGGGACTGGGACATCCGCGCCAACACGTTCAGCCGATCCGAGAACCTCGAGCGGCTGCACGGCGTCGCCCCCGGCACGTTCGACGGCACCCTGCAGACGTATCAGCAGCGGATCCATCCCGACGATCGCGAGCGTGTGTCCGCCTCCCTCCGCCGCGCCGTGACCGAAGGCGCCCCGCACGAAGTCGAGTACCGGTTCATGCGCGACGACGGAACGACCCTGTGGGCGGAGGGGAAGGGCCGGGTGGAATTCGAGAATGGCGCGCCGGTGCGGATGTCGGGCGTCTGCATGATCGTGACGCGCCGCAAGGAAGCGGAGCTGGCGCGGCTCGAGGCGGCGCACGAGGCGGCGCGCCTGAAGGACGAGTTCCTGGCGGTGCTCTCACACGAGCTGCGAACGCCCCTGAACGCGATCCTCGGGTGGGTGCAGATGCTCGAATCGGCGGTGACGCCGGTCGACCGTATCCCGGACGCGGTGCGCATCATCGGACGGAACGCCCGCATGCAGGCGCAGCTCATCGAAGACATCCTCGACGTCTCGCGCATCATCTCGGGCAAGCTGGACATCGAGCGGCAGACGATCTCCCTGCACCAGTTGATCGCGACGGCCGCGAACACGGCGCTGCCGGCGGCGCTGGCGAAGAAGCTCGACATGAACGTCGACGTCCCGCCGGAACTGCCGGCCGTCATCGGGGATCCGCACCGCCTGCAGCAGGTGCTCGGCAACGTGCTGTCGAACGCCATCAAGTTCACCGACGAGGGAGGCAGGATCACGGTGCGTGCGGCCGCTCGTCCGGGCGAGGTCACGCTCGAGGTCACCGACACTGGGGCCGGCATCGCCGCCGACTTCCTCCCATTCGTGTTCGACCGCTTCCGGCAGGCCGACAGCGGTTCCACCAGGCGTCACGGCGGGCTCGGGCTCGGCCTCGCCATCGCGAAATCGATCGTCGACCTGCACGGCGGCAGCATCACGATCACGAGCGACGGCGTCGGTCTCGGCACGACGATCCGCATCGCGCTGCCGGCCAGCGACCGCCCGGCGGAGGACGGGCGCGCGCCTGAGCCCGTGGAGACGGGACGGGCGCTGCCGCGCGGCGCGCGTGTGTTGGTCGTCGACGACCACGCCGACTCCTGCGAACTGCTGCGAACGGTTTTCGAGAGCGCCGGCGCGATCGTGGCGACCGCGGGATCCGCCGCCGAGGCGCTCGCGCACGCGCGGCAGTTCCCCGTCGACCTGCTGGTCGCCGACATCGCCATGCCGGAGGTCGATGGCTACGCGCTCCTTCCGGCATTCCGGGTCATTCAACCGGGCGCAGCGGCACTCGCCGTCAGCGCGTACGCACGACCCGAAGATCGCGCACGATCGGAGGTGGCGGGCTTCGACGCGTATCACGCGAAGCCGATCACGGCGGCGGCCCTGCTGGCGGCCGCCTCGGACCTGCTGGAGCGCCGCGCCGCGGCCGGCGCCGATCAGTGAGCAGCCGCGAGCAGCACCTTCACTGGAGATGACCGGGACGTTCGGCGGCGGTGCCAGGATCGCCGCGGGCGTGTCACATCTCGTCTGAACGGGCCACTACCGCCACTGGTGGCGGGGCCGCCAGTGATGCGACATGTGCTCCGCCACGCGGTCGCGCTGCTCGAAAAGCTTCACGAGCACGACACCCGCCACGAACCCGCCGAGATGGGCCCAGAACGCCACGCCGCCGGTCTGTTCGGAGACGACGCTCGTGAGGCCGCCGGCAAACTGGAGGAAGGCCCAGTAGATCAGCATCACCCAGGCGGGCAGCGCCATCGAGGTGATGAAGAACCCGAGCGGCACCAGCGTGAACACGCGCACGCGTGGAAACAGCACGAGATACGCGCCCATCACGCCGCTGATCGCACCCGACGCCCCCACCATCGGCACCGCCGACGAGGGGTCCGCCAGAACCTGCGCGAGCGCCGCCGCGATGCCGGTCAGCAGGTAGAACGCGAGAAAGCGCGGACGCGTCATCGAGTCTTCGATGTTGTTCCCGAACAGCCAGAGGAACCACATGTTGCCGATCAGGTGCATCCACGACCCGTGGAGGAACATCGAGGTGAAGAGGTTCCCCATCTGCCGCCCGGGATCCGTCAGACAGACGAGCCCCTCCCCCATGGCAAAGCGCGTCCCCGGCGCGACCGAGGCGGTGAGCTCACCCGGGATGAGCCCGAGCTCGCAGACCGACCGCGCCAGCGGGTACGTGCTGCCGGCTCCCTGCACGGCGACCCACGAGACGACACTCGCGGCGATGAGCGCCATCGTGACGACCGGCGTCCGCTGCGTCTGGTTCTCGTCGTGGTATGGGATCACGGCGCGTCCTCCGCGTCGATGATAGCGGGTTGCCGGCCGTCGTGCGGCGCCGGATCGGTGCCCGCTGCCTGCGGCCACTGCCGCTGGATCGTGATCTCCGACCGCGGATAGACCGGGATGATGCGGCCGCGGTGCTCCGGCCTAGCGAGCTCCCCCGTGATCGCGAGGATCAGCGTCGACGACCAGTGGCGCCGCGTGCGGACCGGCACGACGTACCGCACCGTGCAGTCGGTCCACGAATCGGCGAGCGACACGTAGACGCGCGGCAGCTCCTCGACGTCGAACATCAGATGCTCGCGCCGGAGCAGGGCCTCGTACCTCTGGGTGGCCTCCGCCATCTCCTCCCCGAGCGTGCGTCGCGCCGCATCCTCGATGACACGCACGGTATACGGAATGTCGCTCTCGTTCGCGACGTTGATCGTGACCTCGTCCCACACGTAGGGGAAGTCACGCGTGTAGTTGACGATGTTCGACCGCAGCACCTCCCAGTTGGGGAAGGTGATGAGCGCGCCGGTCGACTGCGCCGCCGACACCGGCTTGCCGGCCCCGCCCGCCTCCCAGACGGTCGTCGTCAGCACGTCGATGCGGTACACGTCGCCGAACACGTCCCCGACGGCGATCCGGTCGCCGACGCGGTAGTACCGGCGGAACGAGTTCAGCAGCCACCCGGTGAAGCTCTCGATCGGCGTCTGGAGCGCCCAGGACGCGGCGAGGCCGAGCAGGCCGACGGAGCCGACGACGGCACGCACGTCGCCGGCGAGAACGCTCATCGAGGCGATCACGGCCGCGAGATAGACCGTGAGACGCGCCAGCGCGCTCGCGGCCTCGGCGCGCTCCCAGCCGCGGAGACCCCGGCGCAGGGCGACGTGGACGATCCGCGACAACAGGGCCGCGGCGCCGAACAGCACCAGTACCAGCCCGAGCCGCGGCAGGAAGCCGTAGAAACTCAGCGCGAGATCGCGGATCGTGCGCGTCGCCTGATCCACCGCGACGCCCGGATCCTCGATGACCTGGTCCGCCGCCGGGGCGGGCTCCGCCGCGGCCGGCGACTCCTGCCCTTCGAGGTCGAGCGGCGTTCCCCAGACGACGAGCAGCAACGCCGTGATGGCGACCGCCAGCGCCGACCCCTGGCGAAACCGACGAAGCTGCCGCTGGGCGCTCTGCTGGTACTCGCGCGCCGCGAAGGCACGGCGCCGCGGGTCCGGACGGCGTGTGCGGTCGGCACGCGCGCCCCGCCGCAGCGTTCCGCGGGCCGGCGGACGCCGGGTTCGGGCGGGCGTCGGCCGCGGCGCTCGTCGGGACGTGCCGGTGGATGTCGATGGGGGATCCTGCCGCTGGGCGGACACACGAAACCTCGTCGAGCGGCAGACGCAAACGGCTCGCCAGCGCCACTACGCATGGGCTGGCGGTGCGCGTCGATCAGAAGGAGCGATGCGGCGACACCCCCGACGCCGGCAGCCGCGCAACCTGCCCGGCGACGAACCTCCACGTCGGCGACGGCCCCTGCGTGCGGACGTAGCGCTCGCGCAGGCGCAGCACGCGTGCGAGGTACTCGTCGCCCTTCTCGTCCATCGCGTTGTCGAGGCCGCGATGGTAGGCACGAATCGCGAGCTCGACGTCGCCGTCGGCACGGTGCAGCTCGCGTTCGAACCAGACGGTCGCGACACGCGTCGCGATCCAGGGGTTGAAGTACTCCGCCTCCGACGGGACGAAAGCGACCTCGCCGTTCTGCGCCATTACCGCAAGCGTCTCCCGGCAGTGATCGGAGCACTGCGCGAGGCCGAGATCGCGGTTGCCCCACTGATTCTCGTTGACGGCGCGGTGCTCGAACCAGGACTCGGTCATCACGATCGCGCCGATCGTGTGAGCGAGCCGCCGCGGCGCGAGCCCGTACTCGACGCCGACCGCCTCCACGCGCGCCCAGTACCAGATCATGCGGAGGTACGCCATGGCGCGGATCGGCTGCGGCACCCTGTCCCAGTCGCTCGCGGTCATCCGCTGCCACGTGAAAGGCCCTTCGAACACCGGCGCGTACACGCCGATCATCGTGGCGAGCGCCGACTCGCGGACATCGCGCGGCACCGTGTCCCAGTCGCCGAAATGCATGCGGCGCCAGAGCGTCCGGTCGGTGTGCAGCGCGTCCACCGTGACCACTTCCGTCGCCTTTTTCCACGAGGGAGTGGTGACGGTAATCCGCACCGGACGCAGGTCGCTGAAGGCGAGCCGCAGGTCGGGCGAGGCAGGCGGCAGCGGCGTCGCGCGGGCGGCGACGAATCCGTGGAGCACGAAGGCGCCGATGGCAGCGGCGGCCAGCAGGGCACCCGCGGCGCCGAGTCCGAGCAGCCGCGGCCAGCTGCGGCGCGTCCGTGAGATCCCTGCGTGCTCGGCGCCGGCACTCAGCGGGAACCGCTCGCGCAGGGTCTCCATGGGCTCGAGCGTTGCAATTCGGGAGCCCGTCCGGCGGCGCCCGCCTCGGCCGTCCGAAACGGGGCCTGACCCCATTTCGCGCAAGCTGTTGATTCGCAGCGACTTCCACCGAGCGTCCGGGACGGGTTTCCCAGACGTCCCGGCACATGGGGTCAGGCCCCGTCGGGGGGAGCCTGACGTCCATCGTGGCCTGAGTGGCGGGGCGCCACCGACAGGTGTGCCAGCGTCCAGAGCACGGCCTTCTGCAGCCCCACCAGGACGGCAATCAGCGACAGCGCGAGCCCGAACAGCAGGATGTTGCTTTCGGCCCCGGGTTTGAAGGCGAAGCTGAGCGCGGTGGCGACGGCGGGAGGATGCATCGCATCCAGGGCGATCATCGCCGTGATGACGGCGATCATCGCGGCTCCTCCGGCGGCGTACCCGCCGCCGGTGAGTTCGTGTGCGGCAAAGCCGGTCACGGCGGCGAGCGCCTGTGACAGCACGAGCGTGCGCACCTGGTTCGTGCCGTGCTGCGGATCGAGGTAGATGAGGAAGGCGCTCGAAGCGAGGGAGGCGAAGAGCAGCCGGTTCTGGCTGAGGAACTCGACCGCGGCGAACACGACGAGCACCACCGCGGTCGGCAATACGGCAAGCGTGAACTCGGCCCGCAGGCTGAGCCGGTGCCGCAGCGTGCGGGCCGCTCCCTCGATCGGCCTGAGACTCTGCCGTTTGGCCGCCACAGTTCCTCCCTCCTCTCAGACGCTGGAGGGACGCTGCCGCCTACGCCCGCTGCGGCTGGCGCAGCGCCTCCACGGCCTGTGCCGCGCGATCGCGGACGAACGCCAGATCATCCGGTGTCGACAGCGCCCCTTCCGCCGCCTCGCGCACCAGCCGCACCTGATGTCGCACGGCCTGCAGATCCTCCTCGCGCACGATCACGTCCCCCAGTGCGGCGGCCGTGTCGAGCAGTCTCGCGTAGACCGCCGGATTCGGACCGGCGAACAGGCGTATCGGATCGAACGCGGCACGCAGGAGCCCCTCGAACGTCTGGCGCGGCACGACGAGACGCGTGACGTCTGCGGCGTCACGGACCTCCGATTCCGGAGAATTGCGGCGGGCCACCAGCCCCAGCGCCTCACCGATGCGGTCGATACAGACAATGGCGGTGAACGGCTCGTTCACGCCCGGCGACAACCCCCGCAGCGCGATCTCGACGAGCTGCTTGATGGCGAACTCCACGTCGTGCCGTGTCGTTCGATCGGGGCCGACCGTGCAGGCCTCGTTCACCGCCTGCGCGAAATCGGCGTCCGCCACCGGGGGATCGACCCGCGCGAGCACCACGCCGGGAAAAAGGAACTTTCCGGGCTCGCGCACGATGGTGATCCGCGTCTTCGCGCGCTCCGCCAGCGCCACCAGCGACGGTTCATCGACTCGCTGAAGATATCCGCCCCGGTCGGCGCGCACGTCGCTCACCGCGCCCGGCGCACCGGCTGCCGCTTCACCAGCGAGGGGCGGGTAGTGCCGCTGCACGGCATCGATGAACTCCCCGCGGATCTGCACGACCAGCGAGGAGATCTGAAGCGAGCGTGAGACATGGTGGACGAACACGATGAGTGCCGCGACGCTCACACCGACGAGCACCATCGCTCCCATGGTGGCCCAGTGCAGCGGCTCTCCCCACCCCTTCTGAACCGATCCGAGCAGCAGCACGGAATACGCGAACGTGCCGATGAGCAGGCCCAGGACGACCTGGACGGTCGTATCCCGCATGAACGAGTTGAGCAGCCGGGGACCGTAGTGCTGTGACGCGACCGTCAACGCGACGATCGTCACCGAAAAGGTGACGGCGACGACCGTCATCATCGACGACACGATAGCGGAGAGAAGGGCGCGCCCCCCCTCGACCGATGTCGGGAAAAAGAAGGCCGAAACCTCGGTCATCCGGTGCGGCGCGACATGGTCCAGGTACACGAGCATGCCGCACAGCCCGACGATGAGGGCGGTCAGTACCGCCGGGATGAACCAGTAGGTCGCACGCAGCGTCGCCCACAGCTCGCCTACGGGAAGTCTCACCGATGCGCCTCCTGGCCGGGCGCCGCGTTCACGCCGGAGCGGCCTCGTCCATGGCGGTCACAGGTGCTTGTGAACGACCACACCTGCGGACCAGTTGCACGCGCCGTTCCGCCGCGACTGTCCGCGCCCACGTCACAGCTGCTGCATTTCCGACGGGCCACAGCGGCGCCAGACGTCCGGATCGGCCCAATACGGCTCCGCCGGCGTGGAGCCACACAGGCGGCCGCCTTGCAACGGTGATCGGCAGACCAAGAGGAGGACACGAATGCAGATGAAACCGTTCAGTCTCGTGTTGGCCGCCGTCGTCATGACAGGCGCAGCGGCCTGCAACCGCGACGAGCCACGCACGCCCGAGGCGACGGCTCAGTATGGCGAAAACCGAGGCGAAAATCGTGACGACGGGCGTATCACCACCGCCGTCCAGGCGAAGTACTACACGAGCGAGGACGTCCGTGGCCGCAATGTGAGCGTCGAGACGCAGAACGGCGTCGTGACGCTCCGCGGCACCGTCGAGTCGGAGGCCGCGAAGCAGCGGGCCGTGGCGCTCGCTCGCGAGGTCGAGGGCGTGACGAACGTCCAGGACGAGCTGCGCGTCGAGGCGGCCCTCGCCGACGCGGACACGGCGCGGCGCCCCGACGCCGGCAACACGGCGCCGACGACCGGCGCGACGCCGGGGACCGACGACACGCGGCGTACCACCGCCCGAGGCACCGAACCGGGAATGCAGGATCGAGGGCGCGAGATGGACGAGCGCTCGCCCGGCTGGATCACCACCAAGATTCAGGCGCAGTACTTCACCAATCCAGAGGTCAAGCCCTGGAACATCGACGTCACGACGAACAACAACGGCGTCGTGACACTCGAAGGTGAGGTCGAAGGGGCCGACGACAAGGCGGAGGCTGTTCGCATCGCGCAGCAGACGGAAGGCGTGACGCGCGTCGAGGACCGGCTGCGCATCAAGGGCGAGGCTCCCGCGGCGGGTGACCGCGGCCCCGCGGCCGACACAGACCGCGCCCGCCAGGACGACCGGCGCCCCGGCGAGCTGGAGCGGCCGGACGTGTGGCTGACGACGAAGGTCCAGTCCAAGTACTTCCTCGATGACGACGTGAAGGGACGCGCGATCAATGTGGACACGCGCGACGGCGTGGTGACGCTCAACGGCACCGTCAGCAGTGAGGCGGAGCGCCGACAGGCGATCGCTCTCGCGCGCAACACCGACGGCGTCCGCGACGTCGTCGACCGCCTCCAGGTCGTCCCCCAGGGCAAGCGTGCGGATGATCCCGCCGTCGGGACGTCGGGGCAGTCGCCGCGCACCGCGGACCGTGACCGTGACCGGGTGAACGTGGAGCGCCCGGATGCGTGGATCACCACCAAAGTGCAGGCGAAGTACTTCCTCGACGGAGACATCAAGGGCCGGAACATCGACGTCGACACGCAGAACGGCGTCGTGACCCTGACGGGGACCGTCGAGAACGACGCGCAGAAGCGGCTGGCCGAGCAGATCGCCCGTGACACCGAGGGGGTGACGCGCGTGCAGAACAAGCTGACGGTCGGTCCGCGCACCAACCGCTAGAGTCGTCGAGCAGGCAGGGCCGCGCCCCGGTCGCGGTCCTGCCCGTCAGGCCGCCGGCCGGAACTCCAGGACGGCGTACACCACGAGCCACAGCACGAACCCCGCCATCGTGAGCCCCCAGAGCAGGAGCGCCCACCACTCGAACCGCGCCGGATCCCGTACGCTCAGCATCAGCCTGTCACCTTCCCGCGACCGTCACTCCCTGTCGACGGAGCCGCCGCTGACCTGCTCGCAAAGGGAGTGCCCGCCGCGTCCGGCTGATCAATGCTCGGCGCCGGCCGAGAGTGTGACGCCGCTCCAGAGGCGGTCCCGCGTGTCGCGCGTCAATGCCAGTGACGCGGCCCCGAACGCGGTGAGGGAGAAAATCCGCCGCGACGACACGTCGGCGGCCGGCCGCCGCATGGAGGTCACGAGTCCCTTCGCCTCCAGCCGGTCGAGCGTCGCGTACACGGAGCCGATCGTGACGTCGCGCTCCGTCACCGTCTCGAGCTCCCGCCGGACATTCATGCCGTAGGCGTCCTCCCCGGTGCGGATGACCGCCAGCATCACCTGCTCCTCGAGCGAGCCGAGCAGAACGGGTTGTGGATCACGACGTCTCATCACGTTCCCTCACGGCTGCCGCAGAACGACGGCAGGATCGGTCAGGCTCGCACGGCGAGCCGGCACGAAGGCTGCCAGCATGCCCACGACGAGCAGGACGGCCACCGCGGCGGCCATCGCCAGCGGATCGGTGGCCTCGATGCCATAGAGCAGCGATGCGAGCAGTTGCGTCAGGGCGAGCGCCGCGGCGACACCGATCGCGCTGCCCACCGCGACGAGCGCAGCGCCGCGTCCGACCACCTGCCGGATGACGCCCGCCGGCGGCTGTCCCAGTGCCAGTCGGATGCCGTAGTCGCGCGACCGCCGCGTGACGTAATGAGAGATGACGCCGTAGACACCGACGGCGCCGAGCACGAGCGCAAGCCCGGCGAGCAGCGCCAGGAGCGTGACCACCTGCCCTGCCGGTCCGATCGCGAGATCGAAGACGTTCTGCATCGTCGTCGTCTGCTGGACGGCGAGCTGCCGCCCCTCCCGCGCGACGGTCGACCGCGCCAGCTCGAGCAGCGCCGGCATGCGGCCCGCGTCATTGGTGCGCAGCACGAACGTCACCTGATACCAGACCGGCGGCACGTGCTCGTAGAGCATGTACCGCGCCGGCGCCGGCGGATCGGTCAGCGCCGCTTCCGTCGCGTTGCCGACGACGCCGATGATCCGCTCGCCTGGTTCGCCGAACGTCAGCAGCACGCGTCCGATCGGGTCCTCGCCGGGGAAGAACTTCGCCGCCAGCGCCTCGTTGATCACCACCACCCGCTCGCTCCCCTCGCGGTCCGACGGTGTGAAGTCACGTCCGCGCGTGACCGGCATGCCCATGGTGCGGAAGTAGTCGCGCGTCACCATCCGGAAAGCAGTGGTCGCCTGCTCCGTGTTCGGCCGCCCCTGGATGCTGATCCCCCAGTTATCGCCGCGGTGAAGCAGGGGGATGCGCTGCGCGGCCGCGACCGCGCTCACGCCTGGCAGGGCCTGCAGATGCGGCAGCATGTCGAGAATCGCGCGCCTGCGGTCGTCGGGCGGCAGCCGCGTCGGCATCGTCGCTTCGACGAGCACCAGCCGCTCGACGTCGACCCCAGGATCGATCGCGCGGAGGTTCGCGACGCTGCGGATCAGCAGGCCGGCGCCGGCCGCCAGCAGCACCGCGAGCGCCATCTGCACGACGACGAGACCTCCCTCGAGGCGTCCGCCGCGCCGGGCCACCCCGCCGGTGCGTGTCGTGGCCATCGTCGACTGGAGCGAGCTGCCGCGCCACAGCGTGATCCCCGGGACGATCGCGACGAGCACGGCGGCGACGAGGGCGGCGAGCATCGAGGCCCAGAAGACGGTCCAGTCGAGGCGTGCCGTTTCTGCCAGCGCGCCCAGCGGCAGTGACTGCACCATCACCTGGAAGCCGAGCACCGCGAGGGCGGCCCCCGCCACCCCGGCGAGGATGCCCACGAGCACCGATTCCAGCGTCAACTGCTGAATCAGGCGCTGCCGGTTCGCGCCGAGCGCCGCGCGCACGGCGATCTCCGTGGCGCGCGCGTCCATCTGGCCGAGCATCAGCGCCGCCACGTTCGCGCAGGCGATCAGCAGGATGACCGCCATCGCGGCCAGCGTCGCGAGCAGCGCCGGCCGTACGTCGCCGACGAAGTAGTCGCGAGCCGGAGTCACCTTCGGGTTGCGCGTGAGGTCCCACTGCGGATTGGGGTACTGAAAGCGCTCCCCGAGCGCGGCGGTGATCGAGGCGAGCGGCCCCTCCAGCGCGTCGAGTGACATGTCCTGAACGACGCGTCCCACGAGGGTGTAGCGGCCCGACATGCTCTGCGGCGTCATCTGCGCCGCCGTCCAGATCCGCGTCTTCGGACTCGGAAACCAGAAGCCGCGCGGCATCACGCCGATGACCGTGCGCGAGAAGCCGCCGAGCTGCAGCGGCTTGCCGATGATGTTCGGATCCGCGCCGAGTTCCTGCCACAAGGCGTGACTGAGCACCGCGACGAGCTCCGCGCCGGGAACGTCCTCACCGGCGCTGAAGGTGCGCCCCAGCATCGGCTGGGCGCCGAGGACGTCGAACAGCTCCGAGGAGCCGGCCATGCCCGGCAGCAGCCGCATGGGGGCGTCGGGCACCTCGAGCGTGAGGTCGTTCTGACGGAACGCCGCCACCTGCTCGAAACCCTGGAACCGGCCGCGCATGTGGAGGAACTCCGCCTCGTTCCACGAGTACGGCATCCAGAACACGCCCACCTGGTGCTCGCGCGCGATCGGCAGCGGTTCGAGCAGCAGCGACCGCACGACACTGAAAATGGCGGCCGTGCCGCCGGCGCCGAGCGCGAGCGTGAGCACGGCGAGCAGCGCGTAGGTGGGGCGCGCCATCAGCCGCCGCGCGGCGTAGCGGAAATCCATGATCCAGCTTTCGAGCATCGGTCCTCCAGGCCGCAGGCGGTTCGCCCGCGGCTCGAATCCAGTCATCCCGCGCCACCAGGTGCGCCGGAGCAGCGCCGGGGCCGAACCGACCGCCTGCTGCCACGCCCAGCGTTTCGCCGCCCGCGGCCCAGACGTCCCGGAGCGGCGCACGTATTCCGCCTCGAGATCCGCCAGTACTTCTTCGCGCTCCGCGATCGGCAGCAGCGCGCGAAAGAGGGCGGCAACGATTCGCGGCAGGCGCCCCTCGCCGGGCCGGCAGGTGGAGTCGGACATCGCAGGTGAGGTGCTGTTCTACATTGTAGAAAGACGGGACGGAGGGGGGATTGGTTGCAGGGGTGGGATTTTTTTCTGCCCGGGCGGCGGCCCGGACGCGGTCAGGAGGAGGCGCGCCGGACGGCAGCCCCCGTCCCAGCGGCGGCGGCTTCGCTCGCGTACGCGGCGATCGCATCGTCGAGCGGCCGCAACAGCCGGCCGCGGCCGGAAGCGAGCGCACTGTAGTGCGGCCGCGTCGCCGGCTGCCACACCTCACGCCACCCGCAGGGCACGATCAGCGCCTCATCTGCCCCCGCGCGCCGCGCGATGCGGCGCGCGAAGTCGTACCACGTCACCGCGCCGTCGTTCGCCAGGTGCCAGATGCCGCGCGCGTCGTCGATCAGCAGGTCCAGCACGGCGTGCACGAGGTCCGGCACATACGTGGGTGACACGACGCAGTCGTCGGGTGCGGTGAACGTGCGCCCGCCCGCGATCGTGCGCAGCACGGCGCTCGCGAAGTTCGCCTCGTCCCACGGCCCGAAGAAGGCGCTCGTGCGCACGACGACCGCATTCGGAAGGAGGTCCAGGATGCGGCGCTCCGCCTCGGCCTTCGAGGCCCCATACACGTTCAGCGGCGCGGGGACGTCCGCCTCGAGGTAGGGGCGCCGAAGGGCGCCGTCGAACACCAGGTCCGACGAGAACGACACGAACGGAAGGCGCCGGCGGCGGCAGGCGGCGGCCAGGGTCACGGCGCCGCTGACGTTGTCGCGCCAGCAGCCGGCGGGATCTGCTTCGGCGGCGTCGACGCGGACGTAGCCGGCGGTGTTGATCACGGCCCACGGCTTCACGCGCCGCAGCACGGCGTCGCCCCCCGCGGGATCGCAGATGTCGAGCTCAGGGCGTCCGGCGACGTAGGCGCGGAGGCCACGCTCCGCGCAGATCCGCTGGAATGCCTGTGCGAGGGTTCCACGAAGGCCGGCAATGAGGATCGGCGGCCCCGCCGGGGCTCGCACGGTGCCGGGGGATTCAAGCGCCGCGCCGCAGGTGATTCGCGACCGGCGCCGCCACCATCCGCCGGTTTTCAGCACCGGATGTTCAGGCACGTGTCCGTCGGCAAGGTCGCGCACGATCGCCGCGAGGGCGGTCTCGCGCGGCGCGCCGCCGCGCACGTCGAACACCCCCGGCTCGTAATGCCCCAGCCGCTCGGTGACCAGCGAATCCCACTCGTGTGAGCCGAGCAGCGCCCAGGCGGTCACGGCGCGGACGTCGGCGCCGCGCGCGCGTGCGCGCCGGGCCGCGTCCCACGCCTCGACGAGCCAGCGCACCTGCTCTTCGCGGCTGCACCCGAGATGCACTTCGGTGAGCGCCACCGGGCGGCGGTAGCGGCGCCAGGCATCCATCAGGTGCCGTTCGTGTCCGATGATCCCCTTCGCGCGTGCCCGCACCGCCGCGACGTCGGCGTACGCGAGCCTGCCGTTGCCGCCGTGAGACGGCTGGGGATACAGGTGGAGACGCTCGTCGAGCCAGCGATCGCTCGTGAGGTAGTAGTTGATGCCGACGACGTCGGGGACGCAGGGGGGCTCACGGAAGAAGGCGAGCTCCGCTTCCGACACGCCCCACCCGAGCAGCGTCCGGTACAGCGGATGCGCGGCATCCACGCGCCCCGACAGCAGGTCCCAGGTGAGCCACCGCCGGTGGCGTTCGTGTTCGAGTTGCTGGCGCAGGCGCGGCCTGCCGCACGAGAGTCCGAGGTCATCGGTCTGCACCAGCCGCGCCGCCGGGTTCACGGCGCGGATCTCGCGCATCGCCAGCACGGTGCCGCGAAGCTCGTGCAGCAGGATGCGGATGAACGTGCGATCGTCGCGTCCGTGCGGATACCAGTGGCCGTAGAGGCCGCTGAAGCGCGCGGTGGTCAGCGGCTCGTTGACCGGCGTCCACGCCTCCACCCAGGGGTACCGCTCCGCGGCCGCGCGTGCGTACTGCGCCAGCAGGTCCGGAAACCGCGGATCGACGAGCGAGGTGTAGGCGGGTCCGCTGCCGTGGTGCACCAGCCCGGCGATGGGCGCGATGCCGAGCGCGCGGGCTCGTGCCAGCCGCTCGTCGGCCCAGCGCCAGTCGATCCGCTCCAGGCTCTGCGGCGCATGGCGCTCCCAGAGCAGCGGAAAGCGCAGTGCCCGGATCCCGAGCGCGGCAAACCTGTCGACGTCGTCGGGCCGGGTCGCGTGCCCGGACCATTGCATCTGGTCGAAGAAGCGGTGGCCGACCCGGTTGACCGTGCACTCGACGCCGCCCCACAGCTCGAGCGGCCTCATGCGGACGGCGCCAGTGCCTCGTCTCCCGTGAGGACCTTGCGGTAGTACGCGAGCGCCTGCGCCACGCACTGGTCCATGTTGTAGTACTTGTAGGTGCCGAGCCGGCCGAGGAAGTGCACGCCCACCGTCTGATCGGCCAGCGCCTGGTACTTGCGGTAGAGCGCCTGGTTCTCCGGCCGCGGGATCGGGTAGTACGGATCCCCTTCCGCTTTCGGGTACTCGTAGACGACGGTGCTCTTCGAGTGCTCCTGCCCCGTGAGGTACTTGAACTCGGTCACGCGCGTGTACGCGTTCTCGTTCGGGTAGTTGATGACCGGCCCTTCCTGCACCACCGCCGTGTTGTGCGTCTCGAACTTGAAATCGAGCGACCGGTACGGCAGCCTGCCGAAGCGGTAGTCGAAGAACTCGTCGATCGGTCCCGTGAAGATCACCTCGGCGTGCGGGATGAGGTCGCGCACCTCCCGGTAGTCGGCATTCACGAGGATCTTGATGTTCGGGTGCGTGAGCATGCGCTCGAACATGCGCGTGTAGCCGTGCAGCGGCATCACCTGGTAGGTATCGGTGAAGTATCGGTCGTCGCGGTTCGTGCGGACGGGCAGTCGTGCGGTGACGGCGGCGTCGAGCTCCGACGGATCGAGGCCCCACTGCTTGCGGGTGTAGTTGCGGAAGAACTTCTCGTACAGCTCCCTGCCCACCTTGCTCACGATCACGTCTTCCGACGTGCGGATCTGGGCGCGCGGCTCGGCCATCGACCGGAAGAACTCGTCGAGCTGGAACGACGTGAAGCTCGTGCCGTACATCTGATTGATGGTGTTCAGGTTGATCGGGATCGGCAGGAGCTGGCCGTCGACCCGCGCCAGCACGCGGTGCTGGTACGGCCGCCACGCGGTGAAGCGCGAGAGGTAGTCGTAGACCTCCTTCGAATTGGTGTGAAAGATGTGCGGCCCGTATCTGTGGACGAGGATGCCGGCCTCGTCGAAGTGATCGTAGGCATTGCCGCCGATGTGGTTCCGGCGGTCGCAGATCAGGACCTTGCGGCCGGCGTCCTCGGCGAGACGCTCCGCGATGGTGGCGCCGGCGAATCCGGCGCCTACAACGAGGTAGTCGAACATGGGACCTCCGGATCAGAGCGCGCCGGCGGCCCGTGAGGGCTCGCCCGCACCGGCGCTGAGTGTGGCCTGGACGAGGTTCCTCATCTGGGCCCACGTGCCATCCCAGGAGGTCTGCCGCAGAAACGCGTCGTGCGCGCGCAGCCGCGCGATCGGATCCTCGACGAGCGCCGCCTCGCAGGCGGCGACGAACTCGTCCGGGGTGTCGGCGATCCGTACCAGCCCCTGCTGCCCGTAGGGACGCACCACGTCACGAATCGACGTCGACACGACGGGCTTCCCTGCCGCCATGTACTCCGGCGTCTTGGTAGGACTGATGAAGCGCGTCGCCTCGTTGTGCGCGAACAACAGGAGGGCGACGTCCCACCCGGCGATGTAGCGCGGCAGCTCGTCGTACTTCTTCGGACCGAGATAGTGGATGTTCGGGAGGTCTGGCAGCACAGCCGGGTCGATCTTCACCACGGGCCCGATCATGATGAACTGCCACTCGGGCCGCCGGACCGCAAGGCCGGCCAGCAGATCGACGTCGAGCCGCTCGTCGAGCACGCCGAAGAACCCGAGGCGGGGATGCGGGATGCCGGCCTGGTCGGGCGGGTCGTCGGTGAGGCGCCGCGCCCGGGCGAAGTGCTCGACGTCGACGCTGCTCGGAAACGCCCGCACGTTCGGATGCGCGTCCCGTTTCGCTTCATACAGCGACTGCCCGCCGGTGAACACGAGGCTCGCGCGCCGCAGGAGCTCGGCTTCACGCAGCCGCAGCTCGGGCGGGGCGTTCCTGAAGGCGCTCAGCTCGTCCATGCAGTCGTACACCACGGCCTGCGGCGCCAGATGATCTGTGAAGGCGAGCGCCATCGGCGTGTAGTACCAGAGCACGTACTCGGTGATCTGCTCCGACGCGATGAGGTCGTCGATCAGCCGCCGCATCGCGGCCGTCCTCTCCGCCTCCGGGAGCGCGAACGGCAGGTACGGCACGCAGACCGTCACGTTGCCGCTCGCGTCGCGCTGCAACCGCGGCGTCGTTTCTTCTCCGAAAACCGGTTCTTCCACGTAATAGACGCGCCGCTCGTTCGCGCACCGCGTGAGAAGATGCTGCGGACGCTGGAAGACGAAGTTCCAGCGCAGATGTGAGAGACAGATCAGGTCAGGTGTTCCCGGGGGGGCAGGTGGCATGCGCCGGCCTGCTCCAAGAAGCATGCCGCGGGCGAGGTCAGGTGTTGACCGGATCCCGCGGCACGAGCACGCGCGCACGCCGCGCGCTCTTCTCGCCATACGCGGCCGCGACAGCGCGGCCCACCATGGCACCGCGTCCGGCTTCCACCGCCGCAACGATGGCGCCGCCAAACCCTCCGCCGGTCATGCGCGCGCCATACACGCCGCGCTGCGCGGCTGCGAGCTCGACCAGCAGGTCCACCGGCGGAATCGATACTTCGTAGTCGACGCGCAGCGAAGCGTGCGACGCGGCGAACAGGCGTCCGAGCGTCGCCAGGTCGCCGTCGACGAGTGCGGCGCGCGCCTCCAGCACGCGCGCGTTCTCGGTGATCACGTGCCGCGCGCGGCGCGCCAGCACGGGAGGCAGGCTGGAAAGACGCGCGAGCGCGCCGGTGCCGGCGTCGCGCAGGCGTTCGACGCCCAGGTGCCGCGCCGCCTCCTCCGACTCGCGGCGCCGTGTCACGTAATCGCCGCCCGCGTGGTGATGTGCGACACCCGAGTCGATGACGACGAGTTCCAGCGCGGCCGGCAGCGGGATCCGTTCGCAGGTCAGCGTGCGCGTGTCGAGGAACAGCGCCTCGCGCTCCCCTGCCAGGCTGGCGGCCATCTGGTCCATGATCCCGACGGGCGCCCCGACGAACTCGACCTCGGCGCGCTGCGCCAGCTTCGCCAGCTCGACGTCGTCGATGGAGAGCTCGAAGGCGGTGCGGAGGGCGCGAAGCGTCGCCACCTCGAGCGCGGCGCTCGACGACAGACCGCTCCCGACCGGGACCTCCGAGCGAACGTCGAGGTCGAACCCGCTGAGGACAAACCCGCTCGACGCCAGCGCCCACGTCACACCCTGGATGTAGTCACCCCACGCGGACTGCCGGCGCTCGCGGCCGAGCTCGTACTCGATCACCTGCGGCATCTGCGCGCTGACCAGGCGCACCCGCCGGTCGCCGCGGCGGACGAGCGTCACGAACGTGCGCTGCGGCACGGCGCAGGGCAGCACGAAGCCGTCGTGGTAATCCGTATGCTCGCCGATCAGGTTCACGCGTCCGGGCGCCTCGGCGTGGATCTCAGGCATCGACGTCCACCACGACGGCACGCAGCTCCCCCGCCTTCTGTTCCGGCAGGGTGTCGGCCGTGAACACCCCCGCGCCGATCTCGCTGCCGGCGAGATACTTGAGCCGTCCGGGCATGCGGAACGCGGGATAGAACTCCGCGTGCAGGTGGGCCTCGGGATGCGGCAGCCCGTCGGTCGGCGCCTGGTGAAAGGCGAGGATATACGGGAACGGGCGCTGCCACAGCGCGTCGAACTTCAGCAGCACCGTCTTCAGCGCGCGCGCGAAGTCGCGCCGTTCGCCCGCGTCGAGGCCGGCGAACGACGGGACGGGCCGCTTCGGCGCCACCCACACCTCATACGAGTACCGCGCGCAGATCGGCAGGAACGCGGCAGCGGCGGGCCCCTCGTACAGGACGCGCACCTCTTCGTCCAGTTCGCGCGCGACGAAATCCTCGAGCAGGCCGCGGCCGTGTGCCTCGAAGTACCGCTGCTGCTGCTCGAGCTCGCGCGCCGGCACCGGGGGCACGAAGGGGTAGGCATAGAGCTGCCCGTGCGGGTGGTGCAGCGTAACGCCGACCTCCACGCCACGGTTCTCGAACGGGTACACGTACCGGATCTCGTCGCGGGCGCCGAGCTCCAGGTAGCGGTCGCCCCACACCTCGATCAGCAGCTCGAGATGCGAGAGCGGCAGCCGGCCCAGCGACGACAGCGAGTCCTGCGTGAAGACGATCACTTCGCACACGCCCTTCCCGGCCTCGGTCGGCACCGCGAGCCGCGGAGGGTCGTGCGCGGCGAGCGTGAGCGTCGGAAACAGGTTCTCGAACACCGCCACGTCCCAGTTGCCCGGGGGCACCTCAGTGGGCTGGGCTGGATCAGCGGTTGCCGCCAGCGGGTTGTATTCCGGAGGGGGCAGAAAGGTGCGGTTCTGCCGATGGCTCGCATACGCCACCCACTCGCCGCGCAGCGGGTGCCAGCGGAGGTGCGCGTTGGGCGTTCCCGCGCCGCCGGGGCTCGGCGCCTCGAACGGCCCCTTCAGCGGCTCCCGGCCGTAGAGCAGGAGCGCACGCCCGTCGGGCTTCGTCAACCGCTGCTTGTGCATCGCGTGGTCACCGGCGCCCGTCGGCGGCGTCGCGCTCGAGCGACACCAGCCGATCGAGTCCGTCGGACCTGACCGCCACGCGACCCGCCGTCGCGGCCGCGATCTCCTCGAGCGGGATCTTCGGCGTGCGGTCGGCGAACAGCAGGCCGTTCGCCTCCTGGTACGTATCGGCGAACTGCGTGTAGCAGAAGCCGGAGAAGACCTGGAGCTCGCGGACGACCTCGAGGAGCTCGCGGTAACGGCGGCCGAACTCCTGCGCGCTCGCGGCGCGCGCATAGCCCCACGTCCGCTCCGGATCCCGCGAGAGCGCGATCCCGCCGAACTCCGTCAGCATCAGCGGCTGGTCGGCGTGCGTGTGGCCGTCGAGCACCAGCATGCGCCCGCCGGGCCGTTCCCTCTTGAGGAGGCGCGGCAGCGCCTCCTCGGCGTGATACCGCTTGGCGATCCGTTCAGGCTCGTCGTCGTAATCGTGGATCCCGATGATGTCGGTCGCCACGCTCTCCCAGCCGTCGTTGCCGACGACCGGACGCGTGGCGTCGACGGTGCGTGTCAGGTGATACAGCGCCTGCACGTAGTGACGCTCGGTAGGGTTGTCGGGAAGGTTCGGGACGCCCCACGACTCGTTGATCGGCACCCAGGCGATGATGCACGGATGTGAGTAGTCGCGGCGGATCACGTCGTGCCACTCGCGCGTGAGCCGCTCCACCGAGGCCGGCGTGAACCGGTACGCGCTCGGCATCTCCTCCCAGACGGCGAGCCCGAGGCGGTCGGCCCAATAGAGGTAGCGCGGATCCTCGATCTTCTGGTGCTTCCGGACGCCGTTGAACCCCATCCGCCTGGCGAGCAGCACGTCCCGCCGCAGCGCCGCGTCGTCGGGGGCGGTGAGGCCGCTTTCGGACCAGTACCCCTGGTCGAGCACGAGTCGCAGCAGGTACGGGCGGTTGTTGAGCACGAAGCGGTCGCCCTGCACGGCGGCGGAGCGCAGCGCCGTGTACGATTCGGCGGAGTCGAGCAGCTCACCGCGTTCGCCCCACAGTTCGAGCTGGACCTCCAGCAGGTTCGGCGAGTCGGGGCTCCACAGCAGCTCGTTCCGCGAATCGTCGATGCCCGGATCCGACAGCGCGATGCGGCGGTGCACCTCGCCTGCGATGACCGTGTAGGTGTCGCTCACGAGGAGCCGATCGCCGCTGGTCATCGTCACCGAGAGCCGGAGCGGCTCGCGGGGCTCGCCGTCGATCCATGCCTCGACGCCGATCTCCCAGCGGGCGAGGTGCGGCGTAAAGGCCACGCGCTGAATGGCCGTCGCGGGGACGACCTCGAGCCAGACCGTCTGCCAGATGCCGGTCGTGCGCGGATACCAGATCGAGTGCGGCTCGAGCTGCCAGTCCTGCTTTCCGCGGGGTTTCGCCAGGTCGTGCGGATCGTCGTCCACACGAACGACGATGTCGAGATGGTCGGCGTCGCGCGCGACGGATGTCACGTCGAGATGGAACGGGGTGAAGCCACCCTCGTGTCCGCCGACCCAGACGCCGTTCACCCAGACGGTGGCGATGAAGTCCACGGCGCCGAAGTGCAGGACGAGGCGCTCGTGCGGAGCCCGCGGCGGAACCTCGACGCGCCGGCGATACCAGCACCACCGGTAGAAGCCCGTGTTGGCGATTCCACTGGCGATCGTCTCGGGGGAGAACGGCACGCGGATGCGCTCGCGCCACTCGATCTCCGACGCGTGGCGCCACCGGCCGCCGGCGTCGAGGGCGAACTCCCATTCGCCGTTCAGGGAATACCAGGCGCGACGACGAAGCTGGGGGCGCGGGTACCCGCGGCCACTGGCGTCGAGGTCATCGGGGCTGAGCTGGGCGAGCGGCATCGGAGCGAGACACCACTGCAAGCGGCGTTCTCAGACGCGACGTCACAGAGCGCCGAACCTGAAGACCGTCGTGGAGCGGAACAGTTCGCCGGGCCGGAGGATCGCCGGCGGAAAGCGCGGCTCGTTCGGCCCGTTCGGAAACCGCTGCGTCTCGAGGCAGAGGCCGGCGCGGAAGCCGTACTGCCGGCCCCTGCCCCGCGCACGGCCATCGAGCTTGTTGCCCGAGTAGAACTGCAGGCCCGGTTCGGTGGTGAGCACCTCGAGCGTTCGGCCCGACTCCGGGTCGGCGAGCATCGCCGCCAGCCTGACGCCCGTACCGCCGGGCCGAAGCACCCAGTTGTGGTCGTAGCCTCCAACGTGCGCGAGCTGCTCGACGGGCGCGTCGATCCGCTCGCCGATGCGGCGCGGTTCGCGAAAATCGAACGGCGTCCCCTGCACGATCTGGATCTCACCCGTGGGAATGCCGTCCGCGTCGATTGGTGTGAAGGCTTCCGCATGGATCGCGAGCAGGTGATCCAGCACGTCGCGAGCGCGGCCCGCCGACAGGTCGAAGTACGAATGCTGGGTCAGGTTGACGATCGTCGCCGCATCGGCCGCTGCCTCGTACCCGATCCGCAGCTCGTTTGCCGGCGTTACCTGGTAGGCGACACGCACTTTCAGCGTGCCGGGGTAGCCCTCCTCGCCGTCGGGGCTCGTCCGCGAGAACACCACCGCGTCCCCCTGCGCCGACCGCACTTCTTCCGCGCTCCACCAGCGGCTGTCGAACCCGCAGGTCCCGCCGTGCAGATGGTGGCGTCCCTCATTGATGGTCAGCTGGTACGGCACGCCGTCGAGCGAGAACCGCCCGCCGCGGATCCGGTTGGCGTAGCGGCCGACGAGGGCCCCGAAGTACGTCTTGCTGCGGAGGTAGCCCTCGAGGTCGTCGTGCCCGAGCACGACTTCGCCGGGCACGCCCTGGCGGTCGGGCGCCAGGATGGAAGTGATGATGCACCCATGGTTGATCGCCGTGACGCGCAGTCCCCCATCGCTCGAGAGTGTGAACGCCTCGACGGCTCGGCCATCCGGGCCATCCGCAAACCACGCCCGCTGAATCATTCGACGTCGATCTGCAGGGGGCGCGCCAGCGCGTGCGCACGGCGCTTGCAAGGGCCTCGACCATGGCACGTGCGCTCTGGACGGGCTCGCTGAGCTTCGGCCTCGTCAACATCCCCGTCGAAATTCACACCGCCGTGCGCGACAAGGGACCCCGCTTCCGCCTGCTGCGCAAAAAGGACAAGTCGCGCATCCGTTTTCAGCGCATCGCCGAAGCCGACAGCGAAGTCGTCGAGTGGGAGGACATCGTCAAGGGATACGAGTACGCCAAGGGGCAGTACGTCGTGCTCACGCCCGAAGACTTCGAGAAGGCGGCGCTGAAGAAGGACCGCGTCATCGACATCCAGGACTTCGTGCAGGCAGACGCGATCGACGACCGGTATTTCGACAAGCCGTACTACCTCCTGCCCGGCAAGGGAGGCGCCAGAGCGTATGCGCTGCTGCGCGAGGCGATCAGGGAGTCGGGGCGCATCGGGATCGCGAAATTCGTGCTCCGCACGAAACAGCGGCTCGCCGCGATCGAAACGATCCGCGACGCGCTCGTGCTCTCGACGATGAGGTTTCGCGACGAACTGGCGAGACTCGACGAATTCGAGTTCCCGCCGGCGAAAGGGGTCGGCAAGCGGGAACTGAACATGGCCCAGCGGCTGATCGAAGAGTTCGCCGCCGAGTGGGATCCCGACAAGTACACCGACGACTACCGCCACAACATCATGAAGGTCGTCGAGGCGAAGCGCGCGAAGGCGAAGCCGGACCTGGTCGCCGAAGCCGACCCGCAGTCGGCCAAGGTGATCGACCTGATGGAGCGGCTGCGCAAGAGCCTCGGCACGAAGCGCGCGACGACGGCAAAGGCGGCCACGCGGCCTTCGACCACAGCAAAATCCCGGAAGACCGGGCGCAAGAAAGCGTCGCCGCGGAAGAAGACTGCCCGAAAGGCGGCGTGACGCGCGGCGGCGGCTTCGGGGTCAGAGCTTGAATTTTGCAGGCTCCGCCTGCTCGGCGGATCCGAAGCCCCTCGCCGCCGGCAGCAGCCGGGTCGCGCAGAGATCGATGAATCGCTCCTGGTGCGCGCGCGCCACGTTGTGCAGGTACAGGCGCTCGAAGCCCAACTCGGCATCCGCCCGCAGCCACTCGAGGTGCCGCTCGATGTCGCACGAGATCCGGACCTTCCCTGCCACCTGCTCGACCGTCGCCGAGGCGGTGGCGCGGTCGAAGTCGGCGGGCGTTTCGATGTCGGCGAGCTCGCTGGAGCCGAGCGCGGCCTGCGTCCACTGATCGCGCGCCGCCGCGGCCGACTCTTCGTCAGTCGGCGCGCACGAGAGCGCCACCTGGAGGAACATCGGCTTGCGCTCGCCGCCTCCCTCGCGGAACGCGTCGACCACCTGCCGCATGTTCTCGCGCGGCCCTGCCACCGTGACGAGCGCGTCCGCCCACGCGCCCATCCACCGCGCGGTTTCCGGGCTGAGCGCCGCGCCGACGATCAGGGGCGGACGCGCCGGACGGACGAACAGGCGCGCGCGCGACACGACGACATGGCTGCGAAGCGTCACCTCCTCGCCCGCCCACAGCGCGCGCATCACGTCCACGCACTCCTTCAGGCGCGCGTTGCGGTCCGGCTTCGCCGGCCATGGCGCGCCGGTGATCGCCTCGTTGAGCGCTTCACCGCTGCCGACGGCGAGCCAGAAGCGGTCGGGATACATCTCCGCGAGGGTCGCCGCCCCCTGCGCGATCACCGCCGGGTGATACCGTTGCCCTGGCGCGCAGACCGTGCCGAACGAAAGCGGCGTCCCTTCGAGTGCGGACCCCAGCCAGCTCCAGGTGAATCCCGCGTGCCCCTGCCGATGGCTCCACGGCGCGAAGTGGTCGGAGCACATGGCGTGCGCGAACCCCGCCTGCGCGGCGAGCTTGGCATGCCGCAGCAGCCTCGACGGCGGATGCTGTTCGTGGGAGCAGTGAAAGCCGATGGAGACCTGTCGCATCGCGCGGCAGCAGTGCAACCGGTGTACCGGTGATCGAGCGCCGGAAACTCCAAACTCCTAACTCCTAACTCCTAACTCCTAATTCCAAACTCCTGCGTCGCCGGTGGACCGCCGGGCGAGCTGCAGCAGACGCTGGCCGCTATGCGGAGGGCGGGCATGGTGCCCCTGGGGGTCTACCGTTTTGCCACGTTCGAGGAGGCGGATGCGTGGATGACGCGCATGATGGCCCGCACGCACACGAGCCTCGGATCGAGGACGTCGTCCGGATCTGCCGGGCGCTGCCGGCGCTCGAGGAGCCGTAGCTATTCCGCCGGCCGCGAAGGCGCGGAGCGCCCCCCGCGCCCAGAACCGCCGGAAGTGCCTGCGGCGGTCCGAGATCCCGCACAGCTCAATCCGCAATCCAGTGACGCGGCGCACGTCCCCGGCGCGCGACGAGCCGTCGAACCCGATGACGCTCGCGACGGGGGTGTATAGTAGGCGTATGCCACGCATGCAGGTGTATCTCCCCGACGATCTGTACGCGATGGTGAAGGACCGGGGACTCTCGGCTTCGCAGCTGCTGCAGCATGCGATCCTCGCCGAGGTGCACCGCCAGGACCTCGTGCGTGCGAGTCAGGCTCACACCGCCGACCTGACGAAAGAGGTGGGGCCGCCGCGCGCGGCGGAACGCGCCCGCGCGGCTGATCTGGTGAGACGCATCACCGACCGGAGCCGGCGCAAGGCGGGCTGACGCAGGTGCTGGTGCTCGACTCCGGAGCGGTCACCCGCCTGGCGGAGCGCTCGCGGGCCGCGCTCGCCCTGATCGTCGCGCTCAGGGAGGCAGGTCTGTGGCCACCGAGGATCCCGTCAGTCGTTCTGGTCGAATGCCTTCGCGGCGATGCCCGGCGCGATGCGCACGAAAACACGTTCCTGAAGACGTGCGAGCTCGTCGAATCGATACCCGAGTCGACGGCCCGCCGTGCGGCGCAACTGCGCCGCCTCGCCCGCCGCGGCTCGGCCGTCGACGCCCTCGTCATCGCCTGCGCCGAACCCGGCGGCACCGTGCTCACGTCGGATCCGAAGGATCTCGCGGCCCTGGCGACGCACGCGAGCGACGTGGACGTCGTGCGAATCTGAGGGCCCGCGGCGCGCCGCGGCTCCGAGAGGGGGCCGGCACGCCACTGGTCTACAAGCCCAGTTTCGGGGGAACGCATCGCGGCGGTCGTGCACTACGACTCACCCGAGGAGGCGTGCGTCGCCGCCTTCGCGGGTGGTCCCGTGGCACTCGCGTACTCGCGGTTCGACGACGGCACTCGGGAGGCGGCGCATGCGGAGTACCTCGCGTCGATCGCCCCTGGCGCTCGGGGGAGCGGTACGCCGTTCCCGGCGAGTTCGTCAGTCGCGCGCGGAACGCGCGCCGGGAGCGTGCGATCGGCGACGATCGAGCAGGCGATATGAACGTCCGTCGCACGCTCCTCGCCGAGCGCACCGACGAACGGATCGTCTGGCGCGATCCCCGCGGCGGCACGTGAGCGCCGTTCCGCTTCACCGCAGACAGCGCGCGCACAGCGCTGCGCAGCCGAGCCCGGCGCCGTGATCGGCCTTCATCCGGCAGTCCGAAGGGGTGATGTCGGAAACATCACGACGTGACGATCACGCGATCTCGACCACCACGAGCGTCAGATCGTCCTGCAGCGGCGGCGCCTCGCCGGACGACTCGCCCCGGGGCGAGTTGCGCCTTCACCGATCGGCTCAGTTCACACCAGCGCTCCGCGCCGGCGGCCGCGGCTGGGCGGGCCGCGCCATTCGGCAAGCCTGCCCCGTGACGCAGCTTCTGGGCGGCCGCCGACAGGGGCCAGCGCCGGTCGAAAATCTGACAGTTCCGGCGTGTGAAAATCTGCCAATCCGCCGGGCGCCACCAGCCTCGGCTCGTTGCCGCTGACATGCCGCTCGAGGCAGCTCGAGCCAGCGATGGCCGCCGCCCCCCCGCTCGCCTCTCCTTCTCAGCGCCCGCTGCGAGGGTAGAGCCGTTCCGGCCGGCCGCACGAGGGCAGCCGCCCTGAGCTGCGGGGCGGGACGACTCGCCCCGGGGCGAGTTCCCTGCCGACGGAAATTTGCCCTCCGAGCCGATCGAACGGCGCCCCTCCCAGTAGACGTGTCCAGCGACAGGAATTTTGACCCCGTCCCGACAGGTTGCTCCCCGGGAATCCACGTGGGGTCGGACCGCTCGTGGGCATCCGTCGAGGGCGCGTCAAGGCTGCTTTTCCGAGGAGAAAACGCCGGCGACATCGATGGGCCCGAGCAGTGTCGCATCCTCCAGCCTCAGTCCGATAGAGGCAGCGGGTAGTGCCGCCGAGACGGTCACTTCTGCTGTCGCTCTGGACCCTTCCCGGGCGTTGGCGGCGCAAGTTGGTTGCCGCCGAATCCCGCGCCGCCCGTGCGCCGGCCGGCGGCCATCCGCCGAACCAGCCGGCTGGCCGCACGACGACTCGCCCCGGGGCGAGTTGGGCGGGGCGGCGCAACCAGGTTCCGGCTGGTTCTCAGGAAACCGAAGACCGCCGACCGGTCGGTCCTACACGGCGTCCCGCAACCGCGCGCGCCGCAGGATCGTCATCATCGGGCACCAGTTGGTGAAGGCCGACTGGAACAGATTGAGCCCGACGAACACGGTGAACCACAGGAAGTACGGATGCACGAGCATGCCCAGCAGCACGCTGAGCACGACGAGGGCGCCGGCGATCAGGCGGAGCGCGCGTTCCACGGTCATGGGATCTCCCTTCTACAAGGCTTCGACGAGTTCGGCGGCCTGAGCCGCGGGCTGCCCGCGGTGCGCCATGAAATAGAGCACCGGCACCGTCACGCGCGAGAGCAGCAGCGACGCGACCTCACCGGCCATCAGCGAGATCGCGAGCCCCTGGAAGATCGGGTCGAACAGGATCACGCCCGCCCCGACGATCACGGCGGCCGCGGTGAGCGCCATCGGGCGGAAGCGCACCGCTCCCGCATCGACCACCGCCTCTGCGAGCGGCATCCCTTCGCGCAGCCGCAGCTCGATGAAATCGACGAGGATGATCGAGTTGCGCACCACGATCCCCGCTCCCGCGATGAACCCGATCATCGACGTCGCGGTGAAGAACGCCCCCATCGCGGCGTGCGCCGGCAGGATGCCCACCAGCGAGAACGGAATCGCCGCCATGATGATCAGCGGCGTGCCGAACGCGCCGAACCACCAGACGACGAGGATGTAGATCAGCACGAGCACCGCCGCGAACGCGATCCCCAGGTCGCGGAACACCTCGTAGGTGATGTGCCACTCGCCGTCCCACTTCATCGCGAACGTCGTCGAGTCGGACGGCTGATGCGTGTTGAAGATCTCGAAGGCGTATCCCTCGGGCAGCCGGATCCTCCCGATCGCCTCGTTCATCGTGAGGATCGCGTAGACGGGACTCTCGGCTTCGCCGGCGACGTCCGCCGTCACGTACGTCACCGGCAGCAGGTTCTTGTGGTACAGGCTCACCGGTTCCGGCACCCGCTCCTCGCGCGTCAGCTCGCCGATCGCGACCGGCTCCGCGCCGACGAGTCGCAGCTGGCGGATCCGCTCGAGCGACCCGCGGTCCGCGCGCGGCAGCCGAAGCACGATCGGCACGTCCTCGCGCGCGCGTGAATCGTGGAGCACGCCGACGCCCCGCCCTTCGGCGGCCAGCCGCACCGCGGCCGCGACCTCCGCCGCCGACAGTCCCGCCGCGGCCGCGCGGATCTCGTCGACGACGAGCGAGGTCTTCTCGCGCGATGACTCGACGTACCAGTCGACGTCCACCACGCCCGGCGTCGATTCGAGGATCCGCTTCACCACCCCGGCGAGCGCGATGCGTCGTTCCGGATCCGGACCGTAGATCTCGGCGACCAGCGTCTGCAGCACCGGCGGACCCGGCGGCACTTCCGACACCTGGATCGTCGCGCCGTGCGCCGTCGCCACCGGCACGAGCCGTTCGCGCACCCGGACCGCGATCGCGTGGCTCTGCTCGCTGCGCTGCCCTTTCGGCAGCAGGTTGACCTGCAGGTCCGCGAGGTGCGGTCCGCGGCGCAGGAAGTAGTGCCGCACGAGGCCGTTGAAGTTGTACGGCGCGGCGAGCCCCGTGTAGCTCTGGACGTCGGTCACCGCCGGGTCCTCCAGCACGGCCGCCGCGAGGTCGGAGGCGACGCGCGCCGTCTGCTCGAGCGCCGTCCCCTCGGGCATGTCGATGACGACCTGGAACTCGCTCTTGTTGTCGAACGGCAGCATCTTGACCGTGACGAGCTTCAGCGGGACGAGCGCCATGGCCGCCAGCAGCAGGAGGGCGACGCCGCCGAGAAACGCGATCCGCTGCCGCGGGTGGCGGATCAGTGTCCCCATCCAGCGGCGATACAGCCGCGTGAACCCGTCCTCGCAGTGCTCCGGCTGGCCACTCTTCAGGCGCAGCACGCGGACGGCTGCCCACGGCGTCACGATGAACGCCACGGCCAGCGAGAACATCATCGCCGCCGAGGCGCCGACCGGGATGGGGCGCATGTAGGGGCCCATCAGGCCGCCGACGAACGCCATCGGCAGGATCGCGGCGACGACGGTGAGGGTCGCGAGAATGGTCGGGTTGCCGACCTCGTCGACCGCCTTGACGGCGAGCGCCGTCAGCGCCGGCCGCTCGCCGGTACACGACCGCGCGTGCCGGACGATGTTCTCCACCACCACGATCGCATCGTCCACGAGGATGCCGATGGAGAAGATCAGCGCGAAGAGCGTAATGCGGTTCAGCGTGTAGCCGTAGAGGAGGAACGCGAACAGCGTGAGCGCGAGCGTCACCGGGATCGCGATCAGCACGACCGTCGCTTCGCGGCGGCCGAGCGCCAGCGCGATCAGCACCGACACCGAGAGGACGGCGATGAACATGTGGAACAGCAGTTCGTTCGACTTCTCCGCCGCCGTCTCGCCGTAGTTGCGGGTGACGCTGACCTGGAGGTCGGCCGGCAGGAGCACGCCGCGCAGCGTGTCGAGCTTCTGCTCGACGTGGTGCGTGACGGTGATCGCGTTGGCCCCCTTGCGTTTCGCCAGCGAGATGGTGACCGCCGGATGGCTGCCCTCCGTCCGCGAGTGATACCGGACGTAGGAGGTCGGCTCCGCGTCGCCATCGCTCACCGTGGCGACGTCGCGGAGGAACACCGAACCGCCGGCCGCGGAGACGACGACGGAGCGAAGCGCATCGACTGCCGCCGGGTAGCCGCCAGCCTCGATGCGTGCGACGGACCCCGCCGTGACCGGGCCGTCCGCCGACTGCCGCGCGTTCGCGCGCTCGAGCGTGTGCGCCAGCCGCAGCGGATCGACTCCGGCGGCGGCCAGCCGCGCCGCGTCGATCTCGACGCGCACCTCGCGCGGCCGGCCGCCGATGAGGGTCACTTCCGAGACGTCCGGCACTTCCGACACCGCCTCGCGCAGCTGCGCCGCCACGAGCCGCAGCTGGTGGTCGTCGTACCGCTCTCCCCACAGCGTGATCGCCATGACCGGCACGTCGTCTATCGACCGCGCCTTCACGTGCGGCGGCAGGACGCCGGGCGGGATCCGGTCCATGTTGGCGGCGATCTTCTGGTTCAGCCGCACGAGGGCGCGCTCCTCATCCTCGCCGACGTAGAACCGCACGATGACCATCGAGCGCCCCGGGCTCGACGTCGAGTAGAGATACTCGACCCCCGGGATCTCCCAGAGCAGCTTTTCGAGCGGGCGCGTCACGCGCTGCTCGACTTCGGCGGGGGAGGCGCCGGGGACGTCGACGAAGACGTCGATCATCGGCACGATGATCTGCGGCTCTTCTTCACGGGGCAGGCCGGCGAGCGAGAACGCCCCCACGGCGAGCGAGGCCGCGATGAAGAGCGGCGTCAGCTTGGAGTGGATGAACGCCGCCGCGACCCGTCCGGCGGGACCGGGGAGCGGCGTCATCTGCGCTCTCCGGCAGGCACGGCACCGCCCTCCGCCACGCGCCGCCCGTCGCGCAGGCCCGGCGGCGGATTCACCACGACACGCTCGCCGGCGCCCAGCCCCGCGAGCACCTCGACCCCCTCGTCGAACACGTCGCCGAGGTGGAGCAGGCGAAGCCGGGCGAGCTCACCCTGCAGCACGAACGCGGATGCGACCTGCCCCTGGCGCACGATTGCGGCGGGCGGCACGACGACGGCGGTGCGGCCGGCGCCGCGGAAGCGGACGCGCGCGAAGGTGCCCGTCCGGGCCGCCGATGCATCGGCGAGCGCGACCTTCACCCGGAACGCACGCTGGGCCGCGGACACTTCGCGCGCCACGTCGGCGATCGTGCCGCTGACGGCGCTGTGCGTCCCGCCCGAGCCATCCCCCACGAGCACGTCCACGCGGTCCCCCGGCATCAGAAATGCCGCGCGGCTTTCGTCGATCGTCACCTCCACGCGCTGCCCGCCGGTCGTCTCCACGCGCAGCAGCGGGACCCCGGGAGCTGCGAGGTTGCCCGGATCCGTGAAGCGCTCCGTCACGAGGCCGTCGAACGGCGCGACGATCGTGGCGAACCCGCGGACCGTGGTCGCGGCGTCGACGGCTGCGCGCGACGCCGCGGTGCTCGATTCGGCCTGCCCGACCCGCGCACGCGCCCCTTCGAGCCGTGCGGTCGCGGCGGCGAGCCGCGCTTCGGCCTCCTCGAGTTCGTGAGCCGTGGCGGAGTGCTTCGCGTGCAGCGCGGCGATGCGGCCGTGCCACGACGTTGCGAGAGTGTGCTCCGAGGCGGCGGCGGCCAGCTCCGTTTTCGCCGCGGCGAGCCCCTGCCCGGCCGCGTCGGACGACGAGACGGCCTGCGCCGCCTGGGCGGCGAGATCGCGGCCGTCGAGCACGACGAGGACCTGCCCGGCGCGCACGCGGTCGCCCGCGCGCACGCGCACCTCGCGCACCGGCGCCATGAGGCGGCTGCTCAACGTCGCCGACTCGCGCGCGCCGACGACGCCGCCGGCTTCGAGGCGCTCGGCCACGTCGATCGCCTGCACGGTGGCGACCGACACCGGGAGCGGCGGCGGTGTATCGGCAGGCGGGTCCGTGCGCGCGCACGCCGCCAGGCCCAGCACCGCCGACAGGAGGATCGCGCCGCCATATCGGGTCATCGGTGTCATCGGTCGTAGCCTCCCACCGGGGGGTGTTCTCTTCCTGCCGCGAGCGACCGGGTGCCCCTCACAGGCGGCCGGCCGCCCTCTCCAGCGCGAGCGCGGCCAGGACGACGTCCAGCTCCGCGGCCGTGGCCCGGGCCTCCGCGTCGAATGCGGCGCCGGCGGCGCGCAGCACGTCCGTCATCGTGGCGAGCCCCGTGTCGTAGCGGTCGCGAAGGATGCGATGCGCCTCGCGCGCCTGGGCGAGGGCCGCGCGGCCCGCCGCCTCGCGCGCGCGTGCCGCCTCCAGACGCGCGTGGGCCGCGCGGACGTCGAGGTCCACCTGCTGCAACAGCGCGTCACGGTCCGCGCGCGCGCGCACCTCGCCCTGTGTCGCCGCCGCGACGCGGGCGACGTCGGCGAAGCCGCGAAACAGGTTCAGCCGGACCTGTGCGCCGGCGATCCAGCTCGAGCGCTGGTCGGTGAAATTCCCGCCGTTGAACTCGACGCCCCCCTGCAGGTCGAGCCGCGGCAGAAACGCCGCACGTGCCGCGGCACGCGCCGCCCCCGCCTGTTCGACAGCGAGGGTGGCGATCCGAAGATCCGCGCGTGCCGTCCGCGCCGCTTCCACGAGCGCCGCGACGTCGCCGGCGCGTTCCGGGACTGCCGGGGGCACGGGATGCACGCGCTCGGTTGGGGCGCCGATGGCGGCGGCGAGCTGGAGCCGGGCGATCTCCGCGTCCGCCCGCGCGGTGATCTCGCGGTGGTACGCGTCGGCGAGGTGCACTTCGACCGCGAGCACGTCGGCGGGGGTCGCCAGCCCCGTCTCGCGCCGGGCGCGCGCCCGCTGCAGATCGCTGTCGGCCGCTTCGACGGCGGCGCGTGCGGCGCGCTGCACCGCATCGAGCTGAAGGACGCGCACGAACGCCTCGGCGGCCCGCCACGCGAGGTCCTGCCCCGCCGCCGCGGCGCGCGCCGCCGCCGTGTCCCGCTGGAGCGCCGCGGCGCGAACGGCATGGCGCGTCGCGCCGGCGTCGAAGACCGTCTGTTCGACAGACAGCGTCGTCCGCACGTTCGTGAGCGCATCCGGTTCGTTCAGCGCAGGGATCGCGAAGTTCGACGCGGCAAAGCGCCGCTGGGACAGGAGCGAGCTGAAGACGAAGACGGGCTGGGTGCCGCGCTGCACCGACTCCGAGAGGTCGACGCGCGGCAGGTAGCCGGCGCGCGCCTCGCGCACGCGCGCGGCGGCCTCGAGTTCGGCGGCGGCGGCCGCGCGCGCCTCAGGCGTCGACGTCCGTGCCCGCTCCATCGCGTCGGTCAGCGTGAGCGGCTCCTGGGCGGCCGACGTGGACGCGCAGAGCAGGATGGCCGCGGAGAGTGCCGCCTGGGATCGCATGTATCCTCCGGCACTCCAATTCGCGTTCCACCTGCGGCCGCCGCTTCCGGCCGCCGGCAGCCGCCAGGTAACCGCTCGCAGGCCAGCGGGTTGCGGGGACGGGGCGGTGCGCCGTTCCATCGCCGCGATAATCAACTATGCAGGAATATTTCGGACGGTGCGGAGCTTTCCGCGCGGCCGCGACACGGCGGGATCCGGTCGGGCGCCCGCTTGCCGCTTGCCGTCCGTCGTATGCTGGCTCCGACGGCTAGGCAGCCGGACCCGGCGGATCCGGCGCGAGCGCGAAGATCCGCGAGACGACGTCTTCCAGCCTCGCGCCGCCGGGGCCTTCGATCCCTTCCTGGACGTGCGCGGCGATCGCCTGAGCGACGCCGACGCTGATCGCCTCGAGCTCCGCGCGTTCGGCGTCGCTCAGCGCGGCGGTCTTCTTCTTCAGCCGCTCCAGCTCCGCCCGTGCCACCGACTCGAAACGTGCGCGCAGCGCGCGTGACACGGGACTCATCGCTTCAGCACTCCCCTCCGCCTGAAGATGCGGAACGTATCTCCCCGTTCGACCTGCTGCGCCAGGTAGCAGATGTCGCTGCAGTGTGCCGAGAACTGGTAGCCCAGTTCGTCCTCACGGTCACTGACGTCTTCCCACTCGTCGCTCAGGCCGACGATCGCGTTGGCGGTGGCGGCGATCTGTTCGGCCGATGCCCCCGGGAAACGCTTCGCGAGGACGGCGAGCACCTTTTCGCGGTCTACCATACGTCCCCCTCACCTGCTCCTCGATCTGTGGCCGCCGGTCCCGCGTTCTCCATCGCGCCCGAGGCGTGACGCGCGCCCGCCCCTCGCGCTGCCGCGATCCGGTCGGAAGGAGGAGCTCGAGACCGGATCCATCCCTGCGAGGGGCTGTCGAGATAGCGCGCGACTCCTGGAGGGAGAGGCCGGGCGAATTCCGAAGACCACGCAGAGACAGGTCGATCTCGAGCTCACACGCGTTGAACATGCGTTGCCCGCCTCTGTGCAACGCGCCAGCCACCGCAGGCACGCGGCGCTAACCGTTGCAGGCGCGGCACTTGGCGCACCTACACGTGCGCCGCCGGCGCGCGCTCCTGCTCGACCTGCCGGGTTTCCGTCGGCCAGGGCGGGAGCACCTTGATCAGCACGCCGAGAATCGCGAACGGCAGGAGCATCACGAGAATCGCGGGCAGCAGCCCCTCGTGGTGCACGAATTCCAGCTTGTACGTCGTATAGCCCAGGAAGCTCTTCGAGAAGAGCTGCCCGCCGATCACCACGTTCCAGCGCATCGCGAAGATGCCGACGAGGGTCAGGAGCCCGGCCCCGACGTAGAGGCTGGTGCGGACCTTCGCCGAGAGGCGCACCACCTGGGTGAGCGCGAGCGCGGTCAACGGGACGAGCGTGCCGAGGATGATCTGGATCACCACGTGCGGCATGAAGAGCCGCGTCTTCAGCATGAAATCGAGCGTCCGGAACGACTCGTCGGCCTCGTAGATGCGGTGGACCAGATCGAGCATCTCCAGCGAGAAGTCGACCAGAAAGGCGTAGAACAGGTACCGGGCCATCGTATCGACGCACCGCATGTCGAGCGGCGCCCGCCGCAGCTTCGTCAGCACGATGTACAGCAGCATGACCATCGCGATGCCGGAGACGATCGCCGAGAAGAGAAAGACGATCGGCATCAACGGGGTCGACCACCAGGGGTTCGCCTTGACCGAGCCGAAGATGAACCCGACGTAGCCGTGCAGCAGGAACGCGGAGGGGATGCCGATGATCGTGACGATGCGTCCGACCCTGTCGTCGATCCGCAGCGACGCGGGGCTGATGTTGTCGGAGCCGAGCGTCAGCACGCCGTACATCGCCCGTGTCAGCCCCGTGGCCTGCCGCCGGGCGAGCACGAGGTCCTTCCGGTAGTCGAGCCAGATCTCCACCACCAGCACCACCATCAGGTACCAGAGGTAGACATAGCCGAACATCGCCATCGCCGACGTTGGGCTCGGCGTGAGCAGCATCTCGTACGATCGGAGCGGGTGGCCGAGGTGGAGCTGCAGCGGAAGCGGCGCCACGAGCATGAACGCCAGCGCGGTCAGGAGCGCCAGGCGGTAGGTCGGCTTCACGGCCTCGACGTTGAACACGCGCTCGAGCGACGCGAGGATGAAGGCTCCGGCGACGAGACCGGTGATGAAGGGATACAGCACGATGAGGACGCTCCACTGGAGCTCCATCTCGTTCGGGTACATGAAGCCGTCTACGCCGGGCATGTGCTACCTCACCGAACCGTCGAGCGCGTGGTAGTAGATCTTGGAACCCGTGGCCATCTGCGGCTTGAGGACCTGAATGGGGTGCGTCCGCAGGAACTCGTGGATCGGGTCGTTCGGATTCTTCAGGTCCGCGAGCTGGCGCGACCCGGTCGGACACACCTCGACGCACGCGGGCAGCAGCCCCTTCGTGATGCGGTGATAGCAGAGCGTACACTTGTCGGCCGTGTGCGTCCGCGGATCGATGTAGCGGCACCCGTAGGGGCATGCCTGCACGCAGTAGCGGCAGCCGACGCAGTAATCCTTGTCCACCAGGACGACGCCGTCGGCGGTGGTGAAGGTGGCCCCGACGGGGCACACCTGGGTGCACGGCGAATCCGTGCAGTGGTTGCACAGCTTCGGCACGAAGAAGGTCTTTCCTTCTCCGTCCGCGTACGCCTCCGGGAAGCCGTCGTAGCCGCCGTTCGGCGAATCGACGATCGGGTGCTCGGCGTCGGTCGCCTTGACGTGATACCGCTCGACCCAGGTGCGGAAGTAGTACGGCTCGTTGAGCACGCCGTTCTCGTCCTTGCAGGCCTTCACACAGGTACCGCAGCCGATGCACTTCTGAATGTCGATCAGCATCGCCCACCAGTGCTCGGCGGCTGTGTAGGTGTCCACCCGCTCGGGCGTGCCGGCCAGGACGTGCGGCAGCGCGGCCTGGGTGGCGGCGGTCATGACGAGGAGCCTGCCGCCCGCGATCAGGAAGTCACGTCGTGTGGTGGTCATGCGGTCCTCACTGGGCCCGGGGATCGTGGGACGTGTGGCAGGAGAGGCAGCTCTCGCCCCCGGCGTGGTCGGCGACGTCGACCGTGGGGTAACGCGTGGGCTTGCCGGTCTTCGCCGCGTGGCAGCGGACGCAGAGGCTCATCGCATCGGGCTTCACCGGGGCCGGCCCCTCGCCGAGCGCGTGCTGCCCGAGCGGACCGTGGCACGACTCGCACGAGATGTTCTTGTGCCGCGCCGCCGCGCGCGCCTCCACGACGTCGTCGTGACACTCGGCGCACGCCTTCTGCCCCGCGTGCACGATCGGCAGCGCCCGCGCCTCGGCGATGGCGCCGGCGCGGAAGTGCCCGAGCGTGCCGAAGTCGTGGGGCACGAGCGTCGCGCGCGCGATGGCGAACACAATCACGCCCACGCCGAACAGCGCGGCGAGGCGAAACAGGTGTTCCACGTCCCTGAAGCGCATCCATCTCCTCCGAAGGGGTTGCCGCCGGGTGTGCAACCTCTTCGCCACACGTGCGGTACAGGGTGTCGCGAGGAGAACTCGTTCAGGACTGAAGACTTACGGTACGTCGATGGGGGCTACGCGTGACGTGCCGGATTGCCGGTGCCGGAAAACCGCCGCGAGTGCCGGAAGGCCGGACCGTGCGGCAGCCGTCGGCAAGCCGACGTGCGCCCTCGCGCGATCGCCGGGATCCCGGCGACCGCAGGCGGGACGCACGCGCAGGGGAGCGCCCTGCAGGCTGATTCAGGCGTTTTTCGGCCGGACCCGCGCGTGGCACTCGGCGTGCAACACCAGGTGCCACACAAGCCATGCGCCGGCTCGCACGCGCCCGGCCCGCGGCACTGCTCGCCATCCTCCTTGTGGTGACGTCGCAGTCGACGCAGGCGGTCGGGAGCCGAGCGCGGGTGCCGCGGTCCCTCTCGTGGCGGCCCTGCCCCTCTCGTTGCCCGGTGTCGCGTGGGCGCACGCGACCGGCGCATGGCGGCTCCTCCGGCGCGCTGACGGCTGGACGCAGCCGTCAGCGTTCAGCCTTCAGCTCCTCAGGCTGCTTCAACTGCCCCGGCCGGCGACCAGCGGGATTATACGTGCGCGTCAACGACGGGTAACGGCTGTCGCGGGTGGGACGAGCCCTCGGACAGCTTGTTTTCTGACAACAGCTCCACGATGGCGTGCAGCAGACCCGCCTTCGGACCGCCTGCCACACCGGGAGACGATCCCGATCTGTCGTGCGATCGCATCCCGGGGCGCGAGACCTGCACACCTCATGACCGCCAGATAGCGACAATTGGGGGCGCGGCGACAGATGACGCTCGACACGTGCCCCGCCCTTCCATACCCTCGCCGGCATCAATCCGTCTCAGGAGGACAGCGGATGCGCAAAAGTGCCCGAAAGGCTTGGCTCGTGGCGGGCGCGTGCATGCTGGCGGCGTCGACAACTGCGCGCTCACAATATTCAGGGGTTTGGTCGGAATCCATGGCCGAAGGCCCACCACCGACGGCGCGGAACCAGGTTTCGAGCCAGTACGACCAGGCTAATGACCGGCTGATCGTCACCGGCGGAAACCATTATGGATGGCTCAATAACGATGTGTGGGTGCTCCAGAACGCCACGCAGCTGGGCGAAGCGAGTTGGCAGCCTCTCGCGCCTATAGGGCCACAGCCGCCTGAGCGGCAGGGACATGCGTCCGGTTTCGATCCTGTGAGCAACCGGTTGGTCATCCACGGCGGTTGGCCAGGCTACGCGGACACATGGGTGCTCACGAATGCGAATGGAATCGGCGGTGTTCCCCAATGGATCGAGCTGCCCGCGGCGCCCCTGGACCGCACGAACGCCGCCTACGGCTACGACCCGCGATCCAACCGGCTCATTCTCTTCGGCGGGCTGGACGTCAACGCCTACACGATCCAGCACTGGCACACCGACGTCTGGGTCCTCACGGACGCAAACGGCATCGGAGAACCGACATGGATCGAGTTGCACCCGACAGGCACTCCGCCGCCGGGACGGTCATATCCTGCCGCTGCATACGATCCCGCATCGAATCGCCTGATCGTGCACGGCGGTGCTGGAGAGCACAGCCTTATGAACGACCTGTGGGTCCTCAGCCACGCCAATGGACTCGGCGGGACGCCCGAATGGATCCGGTTATCGCCAACGGGCGTCGGCCCGCGACCTGTGGCATCCCACCATATGGCGTACGACCCTGCCGCCAAGCGCGCGCTCGTATTGGGCGGGTGGACAGGTGCCTATCCATATTCCAGTGAGGTATGGGTCCTCGACCACGCCGATGCCACCACGGGAACACCGACATGGCACGCGCTCAGCGTATCGGGGCCCGACTACGGAGGCAACGTCGGCGCGGCATTCGGGTGGTCGACGCAGTCGCAACGCTTCATCTATGCACTCGGCGCTGTCGGCATCGGGTACCGCAATGACGTTTGGCTGCTCGCCCTGGATCTCGGTCCGCCACCCGACACTGAGGCGCCTGACGTTGACTGTGCTCCAGCACCCAGCGGGTGGATCCCGGTGAACGTCGAGATACCCTGCACCGCGTCGGACGGCGGCTCGGGCCTAGCTGATCCCGCCGCTGCGGCGTTCGTCCTAATGACAGCCGTCGCCGCCGGGACGGAGACGAGCGCCGCGGCGACAACTACACGCCTCATCTGCGATCGCTCGGGCAACTGCGCAATGGCCGGCCCCTTCGGCGGGATCAGCGTCGACAGGAAGCCGCCATCTATCAGCATCACGTCGCCGGCTGAGTCTCGTTACCTCCTGAATACCAGCGTCGTGGCTGCCTACAGCTGCCACGACGGCGGCTCCGGGCTCGAATCGTGCACGGGCACCACGCCGCCTGGTTCGCAGCTGCCAGCGTCAACCGCCGGCGTCAGATCGTTCGTAGTGCATGCCCGCGATAACGTCGGTAACACAACGACACAGTCGTTCTCGTACGCCGTTACATACGTCGCGAAGCCGCTCTATGACGTAGCGAAGCCCCACAAGAGCGGCAGCACCGTTCCCATCAGGCTCATGCTCACGGACGCGGCGGGTACAAACGTATCCTCAGCGGAGATTGTGGTGACTGCGGTACGCGTTCAACACGCCGCGACGGGAGCCTCGTTCCCGATTGCCTACCCCAACGGTAGCCCCGGAGCGACGTTCCGATTCGACCCCTCGGAACCCGCCGGTGGCGCATATATCTTCACCTTAAGTTTGAAGAACTATGCTGCCGGAACCTACCTTTTGGCCTTCGTTGCCGGCGAGGACCCTATAGAACACACGGTTTCGCTGGTCGTCAGATAACGTCACCGTGGCGCGGCGAAGTCGTTCTAGCGGCAACGACTTCGCCACGCTTCGTTTTCGCGGACGGTTTTCTCAGCGGCGCACCTGAGACGCCGTGGGCACATCCAATCCGTCTCGACGTACGCGACGATCGGCTCGCCGGACGTGCGGAAATGGGCGATTGCGTCCCGTACCTTCTGAACATTGGCCCGCAACGCGGCGGTCCCGGCGGGGGCGCGCGATGACGCCCCTGACGCGCGAGTCCACCTTCGCCTTGCGCAGCGCGTCCACGATGGAGCACACGGTGGGGGGCGGTTCGAGGAACTGGCCAATGACGCCGCCGGGCTCGAGCTCCTGGAGGTCGCCCGACCCCTTCAGCGTGAGAACGGAATTGCCCGCCACGTTCGGCTCGCCGCCGACCAGCAGCGCGGTGAAGATGAGCCCGATGATCGAGATCATCACCGCGAGGGAAATGAGCGGCAGCACGAGCCAGACGCCGCGACGCACAGCCACGACTGCCTCCTGAAGAATCGACCTTTCGAGTACAGGCGCGATCTCCCGGCTTCAGCGCCGCGGATTCCGCCGTCAGCCGCTCCGGCGCTACTCGACGCCAGCCGTATCACCTAGAATCGCGGTATGCCCAAGCTCAACGGCTGGAAAGAGATTGCTTCGCATCTCGGAAAGAGCGTTCGTACGGTCCAGCGCTGGGAGCGCGAGTACCGGCTCCCGGTGCACCGCGTAGGACGCGAGGGTGGGGAAATCATCTGGGCAGAATCGGACGAAATCGAGGCGTGGCTGCGCTCGAAGGATGCGACGGATCGGGGCGACACCGCCGTCGCCTCACCGGACTTACCGGCGCCGGCGCCGCCAGCGCCGCCTCGGTGGCGCAGCGGATCTCCCGTCTGGCTGGCCGTTGCAACAGCCGTCATCGGGGTTCTCGCCATCGGCTATGCGCGTCAAACCGTCGGGATGTCGGCGGGACCTACCGACTGGCGCGTCGTTCGCGGCGTTGTCGAGGCGCTGAGCGACGATGGGAGGGTTCTCTGGTCGCACGCGTTCCCTTCGATCCGGCCGGAGTTCTATCCGCGCACCCGGGACGGCATGCATTTCAACAAAGCCGTCATTGCCGATCTGGACAGCGACGGCCGGCGCGACATCGTGCTGACGGTCCTGGATCCGGAGCAGCACGAGACGAGCGGCCTCTACGTCTTCGGCCCCGACGGCCGCCGCAGGTTCGATCCCGTCCGGCCCTCCGGTTCAGTGAGGTTCGGCGACGACAACTGGACCGGCCCCTGGTCGCCTCACCGTGTGTGGGTGCTGCGCGAAGGGGGTGAGTCTTTCATCTACGCCAGCTTCGTCCATCTCAATCAATTCCCGACGCTCCTGCTGGCCCTCACCAGCGACGGGCGCGAAGTCGGCCGCTACTGGAGTGCCGGGTACATTCGCGATGTCCGCCCGGCAACCTGGAACGGCCGCCGCGTTCTCCTGGTCGGCGCGACCAACAACGATACGCGTGGCGCCAGCTTGGCGATCTTCCCCGCCGGAGCGCTCAGTGGGTCGGCGCCTGCGATCAATTCGCGGTTCCGCTGCACATCGTGCGGTGACGGGGGCCCTCTGGAATTTCTGATCTTCCCTCGCCGCTGCATGTCCCGGCAGGTCGCCGGGCAAGCGCACGTCGACCGGGCCCACGTGGAGGAGGGAGGCCGAATCCACGTGCACGTGACGGAGGGGCCCTCAGACGCGGAGGACAACAACCCGTCGAGCGTGTGGTACGCCATCGACCACAGGTTCCGGACGACAGCGCTTGTCGGCGCCGGGCTGCTCACCGAACACCGGGACCAGTTCGCCCGGGGCCAGCTGGATCACCCCTTCGGCGACCGCGACGAGCGGGACCTCTTCCCGGTGCTGCGTTGGAACGGCTCGGAGTTCGTCGCCCTAGCTTCCGGAATGGTGTGGCGCCAAGGGTCGTAGCCAATCCGCGCCTGCACTCTGTCGACGGCAAACTGAAGGGATGTTTAGCAAGCTCCTTCAGCCTTCAGCGTTCCGGTATTCGACGAACGTCCGCGGCTCGAGCGGGCGCCCGAGCGGAAAGCGTTTCGCTTCGCGGCGCGCCGACCAGAGCACCACCGGGCCGGCGACGCGGTTGATGGCGCCGGTGAGCAGGCCGAACTCCGCTTCGATCTCGCGGCGCAGCTCGCGGATCCGTGCGCTCACCTCGGGGCTCGTCTGGAGGTACCGCTCCATCGCCCACAGCGCGGCACCGTAGCCGCGCCGCAGCCGCTCGGCCTCGGCGGCGAACCGCGCACGCACGCGCTGGTCCGCGTCGCGCTTGTACCGCTTCCACCCCTCGAACGTCGTCCGCATCAGACGGAAGAGGCTCGGACCGTTCACCTCGTAATCGCGTGAGAAGGCGTAGTCGAGCCACTGCTTCGACTCGTCGCGGCTGATGTGCGGATGCGAGAAATTGAACTTGTACTGCCCGTGGATGTCGGCGAGGTCGACCCCCTCGAGCAGCCGCCCCTCGCGCGACATCTCGGCGTGGAGCGGCGTACCGGGCACTGGCGTATAGAGCATGAACTGGTGGAAGTCGGCGTCGTGCGACACGGCGTGGTCGATCTCCACCGGCAGGTTCCCCGCGGCGTGGTGCTCCATGCCGATGATCGTCGACCCCTGCACGCGGATGCCGTGCGACTGCAGCTCGCGCGTCAACGCGATCGTGTCCACGTCCTTCAGCTTCGCGAAACCGGACTGCAGCGATTCGAGTCCCATCCACACCCACGAGATGCCGAGTTCCACGAGCTCGCGCATCTCGTACTTGCGGATGGCGTTCGCCGACGAGAAGACGTACAGCGACCAGGCCTTGCCGCCGCGCTTCATGCGGTCGAGCAGTTCCATCGCTCGCCTCCTGTGGAGGAGGAAGTTCTCGTCCATGACGAAGAACGTGCGAACCTCGAGCCGCTGCTCGATCCCGCACATCACGTCGTAGAGCTCTTCCCCCGTGTCGTAGAAGTTGACGAAGCGCCCCTTGCCGCCGAAGAACGAGGAGGTGGTGCAGAATCCGCACCCCATGGGGCAGCCCACCGAGGGAATGAGCGTCGCCGCCGGGTCTCCGCCGCCGCGCGGCGCGCGCAGGCCCATGATCCTGAAGCCGAACGAGGAGGCGATCGGCGGATGTTCGATCGGCGCGTCCACCGGCTCCCCCAGGTACTCGCGCAGCCAGCGGATCCCCTCCCCCTTCACGATGTGGTCGGCGTCGAGCGTCCGCTCGATGCCGGGGATCGCGGTGACGTGTCCGCCCACCACGAGCGTGCTCTGCGGCGAGTACTGCCGCACCAGCCGGCACATCTCGCGCACCTTGCCGACGTTCACGATGATCCCCGAGAGTCCGACAATGTCGTAGCGGCGGGTCTGGAGTTCCTGAATGAAGCGCTCGCGCGTCGGAAAGTCGAGCAGCGTCGAGGGGACCGACACGTTCCGCTGGATCATCATCAGCCCCCATGAGCGATGATGCATGCGCAGCGAGAACGGTCCCTGCGCGCGCGTCACCTGGTTGTGGTACAGCTCGAGCGGGTTGATCGACCGGCTTCCGAACTCGTCGTCCTGGCTGAAAGGCTTGAATACCGAGGAGAGCAACAGGCGGGGCTTCGCATTGGTCATCGACACCTTCTCACAGCGTTGTATTACAGCTCGCGTGCGCTGGAGCGGCGTCGATCGCGCTATTACAGTTCTATTACGCTCTCCGTTTGGAGTTTGGAGTTTGGCGTTTCCAGGCCTCACAGCTGCTGGACGTCGACGCACGTTGCGCAGACGCGAGGCAGCGCCTCGAACTCGAGCAGCTCGACGTCCGGCGCGATGTAGCCGTCGCGGACCGGCTCCTCGCGGAGGAGGTCCGTGCTCAGGTACTTCTTGTTCGAATCTGGGAACACCGTGACCACGACCGCGTCGTCCCCCATGCGGTTCTGGAGCTCGATGGCGCCGGCGAGATTCGCGCCTGACGAGATTCCGACACCGATGCCCAGCTCGCGCGCGAGCTTCTGCGCGAGCAGGATCGCGTCGCCGTCGTGAACGCCGATCGTGGCGTCGAGCTGATCGAGCCGCACGACCGGGGGAATGAACTCGTCGGAGATGCCCTGGATGCGGTGCTGCCCCGTCTTGACGCCGGTGGACAGCGTGGGGGATTCGGCCGGTTCGAGCGGGTGCACGCGAACGTCCGGCACGTGCTGGCGGAGCGCGCGCGCGACCCCCATCACCGTGCCGCCGGTTCCCACGCCGGCCACGAACGCATTCACGCGGAGTCCCGCGAGCGAGAGCTGGGCGAGGATCTCTGGGCCGGTCGTCGCCTCGTGCGCGGCGGGATTCGCCTCGTTGGCGAACTGCGACGGCAGGAACACGCGCGGCTTCGACGCGGCGAGCTGCTCGGCCCGTGCGATGCTCCCGAGAAAGCCTCCCTGTTCACGCGTCACGGGAACGATCGAGGCGCCGAAGCTCGAGATGAGGTTCGCGCGCTCGCGGCTCATCCAGTCGGGCATGAAGATCGTCACCGGATGCCCCAGCCCGCGGCCGATCGCCGCGAACGAAATGCCGGTATTGCCGCTCGACGCCTCCGCGATCGCGTCCCCCGGTGCAATGCGCCCCTCGGCGTAGGCGCACGCGAGGATGTGGAGCGCCATCCGGTCCTTGATGCTGCCGGTCAGGTTCAGGTGCTCGCACTTCGCATGGATCGTCCGCCGGCGCCCCCGCCACCGGTAGCGGATCGCCAGCAGCGGCGTGTTTCCGACGAGCCGCTTGAGCGCGCGCAAGCGCCCGAAGGTCGGCGCCGCTCCCGTGGTCACCTGCAGCATGTGTCACCTCGTCTCGGGCGCCGGAATCCCGGCGCGGACCCGCGCTGAGGCCGTCCTGCTGCAATCGCGGCTCCAGCGTGCCGCACCGCCGTCATCGCGGGTGGGCGAACTGCCGGGCGTTCGGGATCAGCTCGAAGTACATCGCGTCCGGCAGGTGCGTGTGCCACTGCCCCGTGATGCGGGCGTAGCCCACGATCCCGAGGAAGATCGCGAGGATCACGGCGGCGACCGCGGCCGGCTGCAGCACGCGGGTCCGGCGGCGCGTGCCGATGCGAAGGTCCAGCGCGCCGGCGGCAGGACACGCGTGCACGCACGAGAGGCACGCGGTGCACTCCGCCGACCGGATCGACAGCGCCGTGTCCACCGGCAGCCCCGCGGGGCACGCCTTCGCACACTTCGCGCAGTCGATGCAGGCGTCCGGGTCGCGACGGATCCTGGCGGGCCCCAGCCAGCCCGCGAGTCCCATGAGCGCCCCGTACGGGCACATCAGCCGGCACCAGAAGTTTTTGACGAACACCGATCCGACGAGCAGCACGATCAGCGTGATGGCCGTGGCGCGTCCCATGAGGCGGAAGAAGTCGAGCATCTTCACGTCCGCGATGAGACCGTACGGGGTGGACAGGAACTCCCGGATCGCGTGCACCGGCATCGACACGACCACGTAAAGGAACAGCGCGAGCAGGATGTACTTGATGCCGCGCAGCGGGATGTCGAGCCATTTCGGCAGGAGAAAGGCGCGGCCGAAGAGCGACTGCCCGAGCTGCCAGAGCCCCTCCGAGATCGTGCCGATCGGGCAGATCCAGCTGCAGAACGCCTTCCGCAGCAGGAACGAGATCGCCAGGAACGCGAGCAGCATGAACATGCCGGCGGCGTGGTGCGGCGGCCCCTCCCCCGTCAGCAGCAGCGCCTTGGTATTCATCAGGGAGGCGATCGGGAGCCAGGCCTCGACGCCCGGAGGGCGGCTCACCTTCCACGTCGTGCCGCCGGTCTCGTAGTAGCGCACCCAGAGATAGAACTGCGCCCCCACGAGCAGCGTGATCCCCATGAAGGCGAACTGCACCGCGGTGCGGATCCGCTGCGAGATGTCGCCTGTCCGTCTCGTGAACGCCTTGCCGGCCGCACGCACGGGGCCAGGCCCCTTAAGGGGCCTGGCCCCTTTTGCCACAAACCTCACGGGGACCACGACTTGCGGGGAGCGGACGGACACGGATTTACACCCCTCCGGCAGGCGCATCAGGGTCGGTGCCGCTCGGCTTCGAGGCGCTGCGCCTTCGGGAAGAGGATGTTGTTCTCGAGGTGCACGTGCTGGTGCAGGTCCTCCTCGAACGCCGCCAGCTCCTGGAGGAGAACCGTGTAGGTGCCGCACGCGCCGTCGGGCACGCGATAGCCGCAGGTCAGACGGCGGATCTCGGCCATCGCGTTCCCCGCCGACTCGTGCTCCGCCTCCAGCATCGCGATCGGGTGCTCGACCGGGCCGAACGGCGCCCGCGGCGCAGCGGCCCCAGCGGCCGCGGCGGTCGCGAGCCTCACGACGTACGGAAACAGGATCTGCTCCTCCTTCATCAGGTGCGACGTCATCTCCGCGGACACGTCCTCGAACAGGCGCGCCACCTGCACCATCTCGGGATGGCGCGTGCCGTGGACGCTCGCCACCTTCCGTGCGTGCGCCTGGATCACCGGCAGCTGCGCACGCACGAACGTGTGGTGCTTCGCCACGATGTGGTCGATCAGCGCGACAGCCGTCCAGTCGTTGTAGCGCGGCGCACAGCCGATGCACGGCAGCGCGACTGCATCCTCCAGGTCCCGCAGCACCACGGCGGATCCCAGCCCCGACTCCGCACATGCCTCTTCGACGGTGCGGTGGCCGCGGCAGCAGAAATCGAGCCCGTACCGCTGGAACACGGCGGCCGTCCGGTAGTCGTCAGCCACGATGTCGCGGATGGTTCGTCCGAAAGTCACGCTCATGACACGCCCTCCTCGTCTGCGAAGACGGTATCGCGGGCGTGCATCCACGCCTATGACGACGGTCATACCCGGCAACCCGCTCGGCACGACCGGGCACGCTATTGCGAGGCGGTGTCTTCGAGTGCGGCACGGTTGAGCACGACGAAGCCGTCCTTCTCGGTCGCCACCACCTCCTCCTTGCCCCAGCGGCTCATGATGCGGATGCAGGTCTCGATGGTGGTGCCGGTCATGTCCGCCAGCTCCTGCCGCGAGAGCGCGAGCGGGATGAAGGTACCGCCGCGGTCCGGGCGGCCCATCTCGCTCGCGAGCTTGAGGAACAGGCGCGCGAGACGCGGCTCGATCCGCCCGCCTGTGAGCTCCGCCAGCCGGTTCGTGAGCTCGACCAGACGCACGGTGAGGCCGAGCAGAAGACCGCGCACCAGCGTGGGATTCTGCTCGAGCAGCCGGAAGAACGCCGGCCGCGGGATGAGGATGCAGGTCGTGTCCTCGAGCGCCGACGCGCTCGCCGGAAACGGCCGCTCCATGTAGGTCGCCAGCGCCCCGAGCGGATCACCAGGACCGAAGACCTCGAGGATGAGATCCTTGCCGCTCGGCATCATCTTGAAGATCTTCACGCGGCCGCTGACGATCGCATAGAACGCGTCGGAGGGCGCGTCCTGCTCGAAGATCATCTGGCCCCTGGGGTAACTCCGCACCGTCGCCACCTGCGCAACCGCCTGCCGGTCGGCGGGCGACAGCCGGCTGAACATCGGCGTGACGCGAAGCAGTTCCTCGGCGCTGCGCAACATGGCCACGATCAGCGCCGCGCCTCGGCCGCAGCCGGCGAATGCTCCACCTCGACGAGGATCGCCGCCGCCACCCGCCGTTCGACCGCCATCTCCGTCTGATCACACTCGAAGACGATGCCGGGGAACGTCTGCAGCAGCCGCACCGGCGCGCCGGGCGTCACGCCGAGCGCCGCGAGGCGCTCGGCGCGGCCGGTGAGATCGCGCACGACACGCACGACCCGCCCGCGCGCTCCCGGCGGCAGGCTCGACAATGGCGACAGATGCGACCGTGTCATGCGCCCTCTCAGAAAGTCACGTGCAGCGTGCGAAGCGCCACGTTCAGCGCCGTACCCGTGCCGACGGCGATGATGGTGACGACGACGAGGATCGCCAGGCCGGCGCGAAGGCCGCGCTCGCGGATGATCATCAGCAGGTTCGCGACGCACGGCACGAACAGCGTCATGACGGTGAGCGCGACGACGGCCTGCACCGACGTCAGCATCCCGTCCTGCGCCAGGGTGAACAGCCCCGCCGCGCCGTAGTCCCGCCGGAGGAAGCCCATCACGAACACGTGCGCAGAGTCGGCGGGCAGGCCGAGGAGCCCGCTGACGACGGGCCGCGCCGCGTCGGCCAGCACGGCAAGCCCGCCCGTCCGGTCGAGCACGAACAACAGCGCGGTGCCGGCGAGGAACAGCGGCACGGCCTCCCCGAGATACCAGCGCACGCGCAACAGCGTTTTCGTGAGCAGGTTGCCCAGCTTCGGCAGCCGCAGCGGCGGCAGCTCCATGATGAACTCGGAGCGGTCGCCCGGCAGGGCCCGGGCGGCGAGAAAGCCGACGATCAGCATCTGCGACAGGACGACGCCGAACAGGGTGAGGAGCGCGCCGAACGAGATGCCGCCCAGGATGCCCATGATCGTCGCGAGCTGCGCCGAGCACGGGACGCCGAGCGCCAGCAGTGTAATGGCGATGAGCCGCTCCTTCGGCGTCCCGAGGATCCTCGTGGTCATCGTCGCCATCGTGTCGCAGCCCAGGCCGAGCACCATCGGCAGCACCGCCTTGCCGTTCAGACCCATCGCACGGAACAGCCGGTCGCTGAAGATCGCCAGACGCGGGATATACCCGCTGTCCTCGAGAAAGCCGAAGGCGAGGAAGAACGTGGCGACGACGGGCAGCACGATGCCGAGCGCGTAGGCGAGCCCCATCGTCACCAGGCCGAACTCGCCGACGAAGAAATCGCGGATCAGCGCCGCCGGAAGATGCGCGGCGAGCGATGTGACCCACGGGGCGATGACGCCGCCGAAGAGGTCCTCTTCGAGCAGCCCGACGAGCGTCTGCGCGCCGAACACGCCGACGAACAGGTAGGTCAGGTACAGGACGAGGGCGAGGATCGGCAGACCGGTCAGCGGCTGGCGCACGGCGCGGCCGAGCCACTCCTGCGCCCTGCCGACCGCCGCGCGCCCCTGACGCCGATGCCGCGCGGTCAGGTCGGTCGCCCACGTCACGTGCTCGAGACCTGCGGCGTGCGCAGCGCGCGGGCGCGCCGCCAGCGGCAGCGCGTCCCGCAGCTCCGCGAGACCGCGTCCTTCAGGCGCAACGGTTTCGATCACCGGGATGCCGAGCTCGCCGGCGAGCCCCGTGGCGTCGACGGTGATGCCGCGCGCACGCGCCTCGTCGACCATGTTCAGCACGAGGATCATCGGACGCCCGAGGTCCGCGAGCTGCGACGTCAGCAGCAGCACGCGCCGCAGGTTGCGTGCGTCACCGACCTGGACGACCAGCTCCGCATCCCCGCCCGTCAGCATCCGCCGCGTGACCTGCTCGTCCTCGCTCAGCGTCCCCTCGAGCACGTTCACGCCCGGGGTGTCGAGCACGTCGCACACCTCGGCGCCCACCATCGCACGGCCGCTGCTGACCGCCACGGTCGTGCCCGGGTAGTTGGACACGGTGGCGTAGCGCCCCGTCAGGTGCCCGAACAGCACGCTCTTGCCGACGTTCGGATTGCCGACGAGCGCGATGCGGAGGGGGTGCGCGCGAAGGCGCAGAACCGGCGTGGTGCCGGTGGGAATGGCCGCGTGCGGGCAGGGCATGCCGGACGAGGGGCAAGGTGGGTGCCCGCGGAATTCCCGTGGAATTCCCCGCTGGCGGGCTTCCGGTGCCGGATTTCCGGCAGGACACCGCCCCTCCCGCGCCGGCGTCGGCACGCCGTGGGTCGGCGCGGCTTCAGGCGACCGCCTGTCTGGCGCCGCGCGCCGCATCGCCGCGGCGCACGTGACGCCTGAGCGGGGGCGGATCCGGAAGGATCCGCCCCCGTTCGCCTACCAGAGGTAGGAGATCCTCACCCAGCCGGAGTGCGCGGTGTAGGGGCTGAAGAGATAGCCCGTGTAGACCGCGGACGGCAGGTTGAGCGCGGTGATCGTCGTCTGTGCGAAGGCGAAATCGTCCACCGCGTACTTCTCGTACCAGTAGCCGACGCCGAGCGCCACGTTGGCGCGCACGAAGTAGCGCGCGTCCACCCGGCTCCCCTTCACTTCGTTCTTCACCTGCGGCAGCTGAATCAGGGGCGTGGTCGTGAAGAGCGTCTGCGTGGGGCGCAGGTTGTAGACGTAGCTCGCCGTGCCGTCGCTGACGTCGTACGACAGACGAATGTCCATCTTCGGGATGGTCTTGATCAGGTCGAGGCTCGCCGTGACGGTCTTCACCTTGTCGTCCTGGTCCGTCCAGACGTCCCGGTTCGGATCGTTCCACTGCGCCAGCCACGCGGCCGTGCCGGGGGCCTGCGAGATGCTGCGGGCCCAGTGCTGGGCGGTGTAGCGCTCGGAGCCGTAGTTCACCCCGAACGTCACCGTGTTCACCGGCACGAGGTCGAGCCCGACGCTGTAGGCGCGGTTGTCGTTGTCGCGCAGGCCGAAACCGGTGCTGGTGTAGTCGTCGTTGCCATCACTGACCGAGCCGTTGACCGAGAGCCACTGCACCGGCGTCACGGTGAGCATGCCGCTCAGGCGGACCCGCTTGCGGTCGGCGACATCGTAGTGGCGCATCGTCGGCTGCTCGCCGACCTCTTCGAGGAGGTGCAGGTCGAAGCCCGAGCCCTCGCGCTTCGCGTGCTCGTACTTGGCGCGGAAGCTCACGTACTGGTTGCCCCGCGTGTCCACCGTCGCCCGCCAGACGTTCTCGGTCGTCTCCTCGAAGATCCGGTAGGTGCGGTCGCTCTTCTCGTTGCCGTACCCGACGCCGAAGGTGAGGAAGTCGACCGGCGCGTACGACGCGTCGAGGTCGAGCGTGCCGCGCGTGTAGCTCGCCGGCTCGTTGTGCCGGTTGACCGTCCCGACGGTCCAGTCTCCGACGAGCGCGCGCACCTCGTAATGGTGCGTCTTGTTGTCGTAGTCGTAGTAGCGGTACCTGGCGTTCAGCCACAGGGTCGGCACCGGACGCGAGCTGAGGTTCAGGTTCACCGACCTCACGTCCGCCTGGGCCTCGGCCGTCCCGCGCGGAAGGGTCGGCGCCACCAGCGCGGTGTTCGAGGTCGGCGCGGCCAGCGGCTCGTTCTGCGTTAGGCGGCCGACCGAGAGCGCCGCGCTTGCCCGTGTCCGCCGACCGAGTTTGTACGCCCCGTTCGCGTGCACCGAGAACGACGAGTTCGACGGCCAGAGCACCGCCTGGCCAACCGCCGCGCCGTTGTTGATGTTGTCGATGCGCAACGGGTTGTCGAAGCGCACGGTCGGAATGCTGTTCTCGTACCAGGAGCCCGTGTACCCGACGCTCAGCAGCCCGCGGGCGTTCGCGTACTCGATACGTCCGCTGACGTCGGTCGTGCGGTCATCGGTCGGCACCCCCATCTCGACGATCGGATTGAGTCCCGGCGAGGTGCCGAGGCCGAAGGTCATGATGTTGTGCCCCGTGCGCTGCGTGTTGCGAACGTTCACCAGCAGGTCCACGTCGCGGTTCAGCGTGTAGGTCATGTCGAACCGGCCAACGTCGCGGCGGCTGCGGATGTCGAACGGCCGCGCCTGGGCGACCGCGTTCGCCAGCGTCAGCGCTCCCGTCTGGATCCCCCGCTGGATTGCGTCGTCCACCTCGAGAATCCCGTTGCCGCGGTCGGTGTGCAGCGTCCGGGTGGTGTTGCTGATGAACAGCGGCACCTGGTCCCAGGCGAAGGCGACCTTCAGACGACCGATGTCTTCGATGCTCCCGCCGAACCGCTGGTCGCGGTAGCCGATGTTGCTCGCGAACCCGCGGGCGAACCAGTTGTCCGTCTCCTTCTGGACCGTGAACCGGTTGACGTAGAGACCGTCGCGGGTGTCGCGGAACCGGTTGTAGCGCGCACGGTCGCCCGAGATGTCCTCCGCCCGATAGCCGAAATCGAACAGTCCGAAGGCCGGCTTGTGCGCGGCAGGAACGTCCGGCGGACGCGAGGTCGCCGGGAGGGTCTGCGCCTGCTGCGCCAGGGTGAGCCCCGGGGACGACAGCAGGAGCGCGCCCGCCACAATGAGAATTCTGCGCATCATCTCCTCCTCGCCCTACCGCATGAACATCTTGCCGGACGTCGGGTGGTTCGACCCGTGGATCATCTGGTGACAGTTCACGCAGGATCGCCCGACGAGCCGGTTGCTCTTGTTGTTCAGCTGCGTGCCGTCGTACACCGTCGACGGGTGCCGGCTGTGGCTGTGGCACCGCTGGCAGAGCATCGGCACCTTCGAGACCAGCATGCGGTCGTTGTTGGAGCCGTGCGGGTCGTGGCAGGTCACGCAGTTCTCGCGCCCCACCGCGTGCTCCCACAGGAACGGTCCGCGCTTCTCGGCGTGGCAGCTCGCGCAGGACTCGTTGATCGAGGTCCCCTCGCGCAGCATCTTCACGTTCTGCGACCCGTGGGGGTTATGGCAGGTCGTGCACTCCATCTTCCCTTCGGCGACCGGCATGTGCGACGACTTGCGGACCTTGCTCACTTCCTTCTGATGGCACTGCACGCAGGTCTCGGTGATCGTCGCGCGGGCGAGCTGCGCCCCCTCCGATTTCGCGTCGTGAACGCTGTGGCACGAGGTGCACGACAGGTTGCGCGCATCGTGCTTGCTGCCGTCCCACTCTGCGTGGGCCGACCGGTTGTGGCAGGTCGTGCACAGCTCCGACGCCTCGGCCGGCTTCAGCTTCGGCGGGTTCTTGATGAACGCCACCTCGCCGCCGGAATCGACGTGCTTCTCGCCGGGCCCGTGGCAGCTCTCGCAGCCTGCGCCGGCTCCCGGTGTGCGCACGTTCTGCGCGCGCGCGTGCGGCGTGCCGTGATACCCCTTCGTCTTGTCTTCGTGGCATGTCAGGCAGGAGTCGTCACCCACATAGCCCGATGCGAGTGCCGAGAGTCCTGCGGTTGATGGTGCGATGGCCGGTGGCGGCGACTGCGGCGTGGCCGCAGCGGCCGCGATGACCCCTGGAGGCAACTGCCTGTCGTCGGACGACGTCGCCGTCACGCCGACAGCCACGATCGCCCACATCACCAGCGCGACTGCTACTGCTGATTTCGGGCTGAGGCTCCTTCTGAACCTACCCATTCCCCCTCCTAACCACGGATGACTGCATTGCCGTCCGGGTGAGCAAGGGGCATTCCCCGGGGGTTTCGCTAGGAAATATCCGCGTTCGCGCCGGCATCGGCAACGGCGCCGCCGGAATTCCGCCGGAGCCGGCGAATCCGATCGCCCAGCGTCGACCGGCTGATGAGCAGCAGTTCGGCCGCCTTCGACTTGTTCCCCTGGCTCGCGGCCAGCGCCCAGTCGATCAGGCTCGCTTCGACCTTCTCGAGATGGTCGTCGAGCGAGAGCGCCGTCGGATGGGCGGGCAGCACCGGCTCGGGCTCCGCGACGGAGACGCGGGGCGGCACGTGAAAGAGGATGCTCGCCGGCATGCAGCCGCATCGCACCTGGCGGCACGCGCAGGTCTGCGCCATGCGCTCGCACGCGTTCTCGAGCTCGCGCACGTTGCCGGGCCACGAATACCGCTGGAAGGCGTCGCGCACCGTCTGCGAGAGGGGCGGCACCGGCCGGCCGCCGAAATACTTTTTCAGGAAGTGGTCGGTGAGCAGCGGGATGTCCTCGCGCCGGTCGCGCAGCGGCGGCAGCGTGATGCCCATCACGTCGAGGCGATAGAACAGGTCGGGGCGGAACGTCCCCTCCGCCACCATGGCGCGCAGCGAGCGCTTCGTACCCGTGATGACGCGGACGTCCACCGGGATCTCGCGGGTCCCCCCCACACGCTCGATGCGCCGCTGCTGCAGGGCGCGCAGCAGCTTGACCTGCACCGCCAACGGCACATCGTCCACGTCGTCGAGAAACAACGTACCGCCGTCGGCGAGCTCGAAGCGGCCGGGCCGCTCGCTCACGGCGCCGGTGAAGGCGCCGCGCTCGTGGCCGAACAGCTCCGTCTCGATCAGCGTCTCGGTCAGGATCGCGCAGCTGACGGCGACGAAGGGCTTGCGCCGGCGGGGACCGCTGTGATGAATCAGGTGCGCGATCACCTCCTTGCCGGTACCCGTCTCGCCGGTGATCAGCACGTTGCTCTCGCTGTCGGCGATCACCCGGACGAAATCGAACACGACACGCATCCGCGGGCTCTTGCCGACGACGATCGAGTCGATGGAGAAACTCATGGCCGGAGGGTTCCGCAACCTCGATGCCAGACGGCGACGCACCTGCCGCCCGGCGGAATTTGCGCGTGAATCCACAGGTGTCGTGCCGCCGGAAGGGGCCGGCCCGCGGCGCGCGCGTCCCGTTGCCGGAATCCCGGCAGCGGGCGCCCGGGGGGCCGTGCGGCGCACGGGCGCCGCGGAAAATGCTCGGAAATCCGGCACCCCGGGCGCCGGCACAGGCTTTGTGTCTGGCGAGGCATGCCCACGGAGCTGCAACCGGATCCCGTTCACGCGTGCGGCGTGAGCATCGCCTCGCTCGTGCGCCAGTACGATCGTCCAGGCCCGCGCTACACGTCCTATCCGACCGCCGTCGAGTTCAACGATCACTTCGACGAAGCCGCGTATCGCGGACGGCTGCAGGCGGCCGCCGCGACCGACGACCCGCTCTCGCTGTACGTGCACCTGCCCTTCTGTGAGGAACGCTGCTCGTACTGCGGGTGCGCCGTCATCGCGACGCGGCGGCGCGAGGTGGCGGCGAAGTACCTCGGGTACCTCGAGAAGGAGCTCGCGCTGCTCGCCGGTGCCCTCGGGGGACGGCGCCATCTCGCGCAGATGCACTGGGGCGGCGGCACGCCGACATACCTCACGGTCGATCAGCTCCGCTGGCTGCACGCGGCCGTCGAACGCCACTTCCGGCTGCAGCCCGAGGCGGAGTGCGCCGTCGAGATCGATCCACGGGTCACGACCGGCGAGCAGATCCGCGCGCTGCGGGACCTCGGCTTCAATCGGCTGTCGATGGGCGTGCAGGACTTCGCGTGCGACGTGCAGGCCGCGATCGGCCGCCGCCAGTCCGAGAACCAGACGCGCGGGCTCTTCGCGTTCGCGCGGCACGTCGGCTTCGCGTCCATCAACGTCGACCTGGTGTACGGGCTCCCGCGGCAGGGGATCCCTTCCTTCACCCGCACGCTCGAATCGGTGGTGAGCCTCAGGCCCGACCGCATCGCGGTCTATTCCTATGCGCACGTGCCGTGGCTGCGCCCCAGCCAGAAGGCGATCCACGTGTCGGACCTGCCGACGCCGGTGCAGAAGATCGAGCTGATCGGCGCGGCGATCGAGACGTTCCTCGACGCCGGCTACGTCGCGATCGGCATGGACCACTTCGCGCTCCCCGACGACGACCTGGCGATCGCGGCGCGCGAGCGGCGCCTCCACCGCAACTTCATGGGCTATACGACGAAGCCGGCGGCCGACGTCCTCGGCGTCGGCGTCTCGTCGATCGGCGACGTGCGCGGCGCCTTCGCGCAGAACGTCAAGAAGCTCCCGCACTACTACGAGGCGCTCGACGCCGGACGCTTTCCGATCGAGCGCGGCTACGCGCTCAGCGTCGACGACATGATCAGGCGGCACGTCATCTCGGAGCTGATGTGCAACTTCCACGTCGATCGCTCGCGGGTCGAGCAGTTGTTCGCCGTCGACTTCGACACGTACTTCGCCGCGGAGCTCGAGCAGCTCGCGGCGCCTGGCGGACCGGCGGCAGACGGTCTGCTGGAGATCACCCCGGATGCGCTGACCGTGACGCCGCGCGGACGGCTGTTCGTCCGCACCATCTGCATGCAGTTCGACCAGTACCTCGCCGCTCACCGCGGCCGCTCCGTCTTCTCCCGCACCGTGTGACCCATGGCCACCACCGACACCACCGCCGTCGTCCTGTTCAACCTCGGGGGGCCGGAAGACCTGGCTGCCGTCGAACCGTTTCTCGTCCGCCTGTTCTCGGACCGCGAGATCATCGAGCTGCCGGGCGGCGCCGCGCTCCAGCCGCTGATGGCCCGCCTGATCGCGAAGATGCGCGGACCGGAAGTGCGCGGCAACTACACGCTGATCGGCGGCGGCTCGCCGCAGCTCCGCATCACGCGCGAGCAGGCGGCGGCGCTGGAAGGGCGCCTCAACATGCTCGCGGGCGGCGGCGAGCGGTATCGCGTCTTCATCGCGATGCGCTATTCCGAACCGTCTTCGGCCCGGGCGCTCGAGGCCATCGCCGCGGAGGGGATCCGCCGGATCGTCACGCTCTCGCTCTTCCCGCACTGGTCGAAAGCGACGACCGGATCCTCACGGAACGAGTTCGAGCGGACGCTCGCGCAGCCGCGCTGGCGGACGACGGCGTTCGAGATCGCCCACGTCGAGCACTACCCCGACGATCCGCGCTACCTGGACGCCTTCGCCGATACCGTGCGCACCGCGTATGCGCGCATCCCCCACGGCCGGCGCGAGCGGGCGGTGATTCTCTTCAGCGCCCACGGGCTTCCGCAGAAGTTCATCGACGAGGGGGATCCGTACGTGGATCACGTCGAGGCGACGCGCGCCGGCCTCCTCCAGCGCCTGCAGGTGCCAAACCGTCAGCTCCTCGCGTACCAGTCGCGTACGGGGCCGGTGAAATGGCTCGGGCCGGGCACCGAGGAGGTGATCGAGCAGCTCGGACACGAAGGGGTCGAAGACCTGCTGGTCGTGCCGCTGTCGTTCGTCTCGGACCACATCGAGACGCTGTACGAAGTGGACATCCTCTTCGCCGAGACGGCGCGCCGGGCTGGGATCGCCGGCTACTTCCGTCCCGAGGCGCTGAACACGCATCCTCTCTTCATCGACGCGCTTGCGCAGCTCGTACTTCACGAGCGCGGCACCAGCCGGCGACACGCGGAGCCCCTGCGCGCGGGCGTGGCATGAAGCGCATCGTCATCGCCGGCGGCGGGATCGCCGGACTCGCCACCGCCTGGAATGTCCGCCGGCGCGATCCCTCCGCCGAGATCGTGGTGCTCGAGCGCGCCTCCCGTGCGGGGGGCAACATCCGCACCGAGGTGGTCGAGGGGTATGCGTGCGAGTGGGGGCCGGACGGCTTCCTCGACAACGCCCCGGCCACGCTCCGGCTCGTGCGCGAGCTCGGGCTCGAGGGACGCCTTCAGCCGAGCAACGACGCCGCGCGGCGCCGCTTCGTCTACCTGCAGGGGCGCCTGCACGAGGTGCCGACGTCCTTCGGCGCCTTTCTCCGCTCGCGCCTGCTCTCGACGCGCGGCAAGCTGCGCCTGCTGTGCGAGCCGTTCGGCCGCAAGCCTCCAGGTGGTGACGAGTCGATCTTCGATTTCGCGGCTCGCCGGATCGGCGCCGAGGCCGCGTCGGTGCTGGTGGACTCGATGGTGTCCGGCGTCTTCGCCGGCGACGCGCGTTCGCTGTCGCTCCGCGCCTGCTTCCCGAGGATGTGGGAGCTCGAGCGCGACTACGGCAGCCTCGTCCGCGCGATGATCGCGACGCGCAGACAGCGGACGAGGGACGATGCCGCCGGCGCTCCCGCCGGGCGGCTCACCTCGTTCACGGGCGGGATGTCGGACCTCGTGGACGCGCTCACGCGGCAGCTCGGCGACGTCGTCCGCCTGTCGACCCCGGTGCTGTCGCTGCGGTCCGCCGCCAGTGGCGGATGGCACGTCGGCACGCCACGCGGCGGGCTCGATGCGGACGCGGTCGTGCTCGCAGGGCCGGCCTCCGAGGCGGCGGCAGTGCTCGCCCCGGTGGACGTCCCCCTCGCGACCGACCTCGAAGCGATCCCCGCGGCGCCGCTCGCGGTCGTCTGCCTCGGGTTCGACGAGCGGGCGGTCGGGCCGCTCGACGGCTTCGGCTTCCTCGTCCCGCGCTCGGAGAAGATCCGCGTGCTCGGCGCGCTGTGGGAGACGAGCATCTATCCGAACCGCGCCCCCGGCGGGAAGGCGCTGATGCGGGTGATGATCGGCGGCGCGGTGGACCCGCTCGCCGCCTTTCTCAGCGACGACGTCCTGGTGTGCATCGCCCGCGAGAACCTGCAGCGCACGATGGGGCTGGTGGCGGTGCCGGAGTTCGTGAAGGTCATCAAGCACCGCCGGGGCATCCCGCAGTACGGCGGCGGCCATGTGGCCCGGCTGGAGCGGATTGCCGCGCGGCTGGCGCAACACCCGGGGCTGTTCCTGGCCGGAAATTCGTACCGAGGCGTGTCGATCAACAGCTGCATCGCAGAAGCGGACACCCTCGCCGACACGATCCTGCGAGAGCCAGCGGTCACGCTGCGCCGCGCCGGCTGACAGGAGGCCAGGAGGTCCAGGAGGTCCAGGAGGGACAGGAGAAACTCCTGCAGGAGATCAGGAGGTCAGGAGCCAGCCCGGTCGACCACGCTCGTCGAGGGCGGCGGCACCGGCCTGCGGCCGGCGGCGCGAAAACCACGAAACCGGAACCAGAAGCGGCCGCAGAGTCAGTCGGCCCCTTCTGGTTCCGGTTTCCTGTTTTCCGCACCGCGCAGAGCGCGGCCGCCGCCCTCGACGACAGCGTGGCAACGAACGGGAGCTCCTATCCTCCTGATCTCCTATCCTCCTGCCGGCGAAGCGCAGCGTGACAGTGCCCCCAAGTGCCTCCTGCCCCTCCTGATCTCCTGATCTCCTGTTCCCCGCCGGCGAAGCGCAGCGTGACAGTGCCCCCAAGTGCCTCCTGCCCCTCCTGATCTCCTGATCTCCTGTTCCCCGCCCGCGAAGCGCAGCGTGACAGTGACCCCAAGTGCCTCCTGCCCCTCC
>Ga0247719_1000049_pt1 | contig 79107 bp, 56 predicted proteins | sample 41E_DmetaG_FD_189046 | JGI IMG/M metagenome (GOLD analysis project Ga0247719, IMG submission 189046) | Soil microbial communities from hillslope of Landscape Evolution Observatory, University of Arizona, Oracle, AZ, United States - 4-1-E_D | ecosystem: Engineered > Artificial ecosystem >...
GCGTCCGTGCGCTGAACCCCTCGGCCGTCATCCACAGCACATCGCTCCGCTGCAGCTTCTGCGCGATTTCGATCCTGAGCGACTGGGCCGGCTTCACCCACCGGCTCGCCGGAAACTGCCGTTCGAGCTCGGCGATGGTCTGGACGGCGGCGGCCAGGTCGCGCGCCTGGTGCTGGCTGTGCGCCAGCCAGAAGAGCGCCTCGTCACGATGCCGTTCCCTGGCGTCGCCGGCGGCCGCCTTCAACTGCTCGATCGCACGCTCCCACTGTTCGTCCGCGATGTAGTCCTTCGCGCGCTCGAGCCTCGGCGACTGCGCCGGTTCGGCAGCCGCCGCGAGGCCGGCCTCGAGGGCGCCGCCCAGCAGGACGAGACCGGCTGCGAGCGCGATGTGGATCTTCTTCATGGCAGCAATCCTGTGGTTCCGACGACGTCCATCTTCTGCAGCAGCCCGCGCTTCTCGATGAGCCGCTGGATCTGGGGCAGCGCGCCGCGGTCGTCGCCTTCGGCCATCGCGGTCTGCAGGAGCACCAGTTCGAGATCCTGCATGACCCCCGCGAGCGACATGAGACCGCGCTCCTCGGCCGCCATCCGGTAGAGCCGCGTATCGTTCAGCAGCGCCGAGGCCAGTTCCCGTTCGTACGCCCAGTCGGCGAGCGCCGCTTCCTCCGGCTCCCTGGTGGCAAGGCCCAGCACCACCAGCTTCGACCGCTCGAGGTGCGTGAGCCCGACGGAGGTCAACGCGGCGTGCACCGGCGCCATGTCCCGCCCACCGGCGGCATCCACCGCGTCCGGCGTCGTCACGTCGACGATCTGCCGCCCCGCACGAGCCGCCATCATCACGCTCAAGGTGACGAGCGCGAGGAGCGCGGCGGTGGCGAGCAGGCCCGCGAGCGGCACGCGGCGGACGCGACGGGGCGTGAACGGCATCACGGCGGCGGGACCGTCGCGGCGCACGGCGACGTCCAGCCGGCGCATGAAGGCGCTCCAGTCGCCCGACGGCGGAGCCGAGACGTCGGGACGCGAGGCCAGTGCCACGCGGATCACCTCGAGCTCCTTCAGCGCGCGGGCGCAGGCGGTGCACGCGCGCAGATGTACCTCGACGCGGCTCGACTCCTCCGGCGCGAGCTCGCCGTAGAAGTACAGCTCGATGGCACCCGATTCGTGGACGGCGCACGTCGTCATGCGCGTTCTCCTGCGGTGACGTTTGCGCTGGTCAGCGCCTGCCGCAGCCGGTGCACGGCCGCGTGCAGCTGCCGCTTGACCGTCCCCTCGGCCAGGCCGAGCGCCTCCGCAATCTCCCCGAGCTTCAGGCCCTGATGATGCCTCATGATGAACACCACCCGCTGGCCGGGCGGCAGCCGCCTGATCTCCGCGTCCAGCACCTCGCCAAGCTCACCTGCGTAGGCCCGCTCTTCGGGATCCGGCGCGTCTTCTGGCGTATTGAGCATCCTGTGCTCGGCTTCCTCTCCGAACGGGGCGGCGCCGGCCGGCTGGTGCCGCCGACGATGATCGATACAGGCGTTCATGACGATCCGGTACAGCCACGAGGTCAGCTGCGCGTCCTGCCGGAACCGCTCGAGCGATCGATACACCTTGATGAAGACCTCCTGCGCGATGTCTTCGGCATCGTGATGGTTGCCGGCGAACTGGTAGGCGACCCGATACACCATCGACCGGTGCCGCTCCACCAGAGCATGAAAGGCCGCATGGTCCCCTGCCGCAGCCCGGGCGATCAGGTCGGTATCCGGGGCCACCGCGCCCACTAGTCGCCGCCTCTCATGTCAGCAATATGACGCAGCGGTCGGGCAGAAAGTTGAGCGCCCGGACGCATCACGGCGTACCGCGGCCGCGACCGGAAGCCAGATTGCAGAGCTTTTGCGTCTAAAGGGTTGTCATGTCGGCTGCGGGCTGCCCAGCGCCCCGGCCCTCACTCACTTGGCGGGAGGATTTCTGATGATTCGGGCAGCAGTTTCGGCCAGCGTTCTGGTCCTGGTGACGGCTTTGGTTCCTGCGGACGCGCGGGCACAATCGCAAACCCTGGCCGAGCCGAACACGATCACCGTCACGCCGTTCGTCGGCGTCTCGTTCGGCGTCTCCAACGGTTTGAGCAGCAGCCTCGGTATCGGTGCTGCGGTCGCGTACGACCTCACGCACGTCCTGGGATTCGAAGCGGAGGTCGGGCGTATCTTCGACATTGCCGGGGACGACGACAACCTCGACTGGTCGCTGACGACCATCAGCGGCAACGTGGTAGTGCACTTTCCCGTCCCGCGGGTGACTCCCTATGCCACCGCAGGCCTGGGCTGGGAACGCTCCAACCCCAAATTCGCGGTGCCCGATCCGCTGGCGCTGACGGTGGGACCGAGCACCGAGCTGGCGTGGAACTTCGGCGGTGGCGTCAAGGCCGAGGTGAACGACCGCCTGCTCGCGCGCGCCGATCTCCGGCGCTTCCAGGTGAACGATTTCGCCCCCGACCACTGGCGCCTGTACGGCGGCTTGACCTTCTGGATCAAGCGCTGAGCCCGCGGCCCCGGACGGGCGCGGCGTTGCGGGTACACTGAGAGGATGCCTTCGGGTCTGAAAACCGCCTCTACCGTCGCCAATCCGCTCCGGCGCAACGTCGCCATCATCGCGCACGTCGACCACGGGAAGACCACGCTGGTCGACGCGCTGCTTTACCAGAGCGGCACGTTCCGCGAAAACGAACGTGTCGCCGAGCGCGCGATGGACAACACGGACCTCGAGCGCGAGCGCGGCATCACCATCCTGGCGAAGAACACGGCCGTCCACTACAAGGACCTGCTGATCAACATCGTCGACACGCCGGGACACGCCGACTTCGGCGGCGAAGTGGAGCGCGTGCTCTCGATGGTCGACGGCGTGCTCCTGCTGGTGGACGCCTCCGAGGGGCCGCTGCCGCAGACGCGCTTCGTCCTGCGCAAGGCGCTCGAGCGGCGGCTGACGCCGATCGTCGTCATCAACAAGATCGATCGCCCCGACGCCCGCGTCCAGGAGGTGCTGAACGAGGTGTACGACCTCTTCATCGACCTGGACGCCACCGAAGAACAGCTCGACTTCCCGGTGCTCTACACGAGCGCGCGCGCCGGCACGTCCAGCCGTTCCATGGATGAGCGCGGTACCGACCTGCGGCCGCTGTTCGACGCGATCGTCGACGGCGTCCCGCCGCCGAAAGGGGATCCGGACGCACCGCTCCAGATGCTCGTGGCGAACCTCGACTCGAGCGATTACCTGGGGCGGATCGCGATTGGCCGCATCTTCAACGGGCGCGTCAAGATCGGCGACCAGATCTCCGTGTGCAAGCTGGACGGCAGGTTCCAGGACACGAAGGTGACGAAGCTGTTCGCGTTCGAAGGGCTGAAGCGCGTCGACATCGACAGCGCCGCTGCCGGCGACATCGTCTGTCTCGCGGGCATCGAGGACATCACGATCGGCGAGACCATCGCGGACCCGGAGCATCGCAAGGCGCTGCCGGCCATCGCGATCGACGAGCCGACGGTGTCGATGATCTTCGGCGTCAACACCTCGCCGATGTCCGGGCGCGACGGCCAGTACGTGACGTCGCGGCAGATCAAGGATCGCCTCGAGAAGGAGCTCCTCGGCAACGTCTCGATACGCGTGGAGCCCACCGACAGCCCCGAACAGATGAAGGTGCTCGGCCGCGGCGAACTGCAGCTCTCCATCCTGATCGAGATGATGCGGCGCGAGGGATACGAGCTCCAGGTCTCGCGTCCGGAAATCGTCACGAAGGAGGTCGGCGGGCAGCGGATGGAACCGGTCGAAGATCTCGTGATCGACGTCGCCGAGGAGTTCCAGGGGGTGGTCATCGCCGCGATCGGGATGCGGCGCGGCACGATGACGAAGATGGTGAACCACGGCAGCGGCCGCGTGCGGCTCGAGTTCAGGATCCCCTCGCGCGGCCTGATCGGTTTCCGCTCGCAGTTCCTCACCGACACGAAGGGCACCGGCATCATGAACACCCTGTTCGCCGGCTGGGAGCCGTGGCACGGCGCCATCGCCGCGCGCGCCACCGGGGCGCTGGTCGCCGACCGGGCGGGCGTCGCGACGGCCTATGCCATCTGGAACCTCCAGGAACGCGGCGAGATCTTCATCGATCCGGGCGCGCCCGTGTACGAGGGGATGATCATCGGCGAGAACGCCCGCGCCGCCGACATGGACGTGAACGTCACCAAGGAGAAGAAGCAGACGAACATGCGCTCGTCGGGGGCCGACGAAGCGGTGCGCCTGATCCCTCCCCGAAAGCTCGGGCTCGAGCAGGCGATCGAGTGGATCAACGACGACGAGCTGGTGGAAGTGACGCCGCAGAACATCCGCGTCCGCAAGAAGATCCTCGCCGCGAACATGCGGCCGAAGAAGTCCGCCGACTGATCCGGCAGCTCCGCGGGGTCAGGCGGCGCGGTCGACGTGGATGTAGCGCACCGCGTTGCCGCGGGAGGCGAGGAACCGCTCGAGGTCCGCAAACGAGATCGTCACGGTCGCGGTATTGATGTTCGGATGGAAGAGCAGCCGCTCGGCGCCCCGCAGCTCTTCGTCGATGATCACCTGCACGTCGCGGCTGCCGGGGTGGAGCAGGCCGAACGGCGACACCGATCCTGGCGTCAGCCCCAGCTTCTCGCCGAGGCGCTCCGCCGAGCCGAAGCTGAATCGGTCGTCGCCGATGATCCTCACGAGCTCGCGCAGATCCGCGCGCTTCTCGATACCGAGAATCACCAGGTAGTGGCGGTCCCCCTTCTTGTTCCGCAGGAAGAGGTTCTTCACGGGAGTGCCGGGAATGTCGCGCCAGTATGTCGCGGCATCCTCACTCGAGAAGACGGCCGGGTGCTCGTACGCGGCGTAGACGATGCCCAGGGCGTCGAGCGCCTCGAACACCGGGCGTGTGAGCTCGTCCATCGCCGCTCATTCTAGTGCTCCTCGTCCGCGTCCTGCGCCAGGACTTCGACGGTGACGCGTGTGCGTCCCGCGCGAATGAACCCCAGCCGGCGAGCCGCCCCTTCGGAGACGTCGATGATCGTGTTGCGCCCGGCATAGGGGCCGCGGTCGATGACGCGCAGGATCACGCTGCGGCCGTTCGCGAGGTTGGTGACACGGACGCGCGTGCCGAGCGGAAGCGTGCGGTGGGCGGCGACCATTTCGCCCGGATCGAAACGCCTGCCGCTCGCGGTCCGCTGACCGGCGAAGCCCGCGCCGTAGTACGACGCATAGCCGCGGTACGTGCGGACGACCTCGACACGATCCTTGTCGCGCGCACCATCGCGCGGCAGCGAGTGCCCGGCGCACGACGGCAGCACGGCCGCGCTCGCGCCGATCAGGCACGCAAGGCTCCAGCGCGCGACGGTCGAGCCGAACCGGGGCATGCATCCTCGTTTGAAAGATCCGCGCCAGTTGCGGAGAATAGCGGCGAGGAGCGACGCATGCCATTGCTCACCCGCCGGTTCGACGATGCCCTCCACTACACGCACGAGCTCCACCGCATGCAGACGCGAAAGGGCAACGGGACACCGTACGTCGGACATCTGCTGGGCGTCGCCTCCATCGTCCTCGACGACGGCGGCGACGAGGACGAGGCGATCGCCGCACTGCTTCACGATGCGGCCGAAGACCACGGCGGGCGCGAACGGCTCGACGAGATCAGGTCGCGTTTCGGCGAACGCGTGGCGCGGATCGTCGAGGACTGCACCGACTCGTGGGAGACGCCGAAGCGGTCGTGGCTCGACCGCAAGCGTGAGTACGTCGAGCACGCGCACACCCTGTCACCGTCGAGCTTGCGCGTGGCGGCGGCCGACAAGGTCCACAACGCGTACGCGATCCTGCGCGACCTGCGCAACTCGGGCGAGCAGGTCTGGAATCGCTTCAATGCCGCGCCTGACGACGTGATGGCGTACTACGAGGGGCTCGTCCGCGCCTTCCGGCACGCGGGGGGCGGTAAGCTCGTGGACGAACTGGAACGTATAGTCAGAGGGATCCAGCGCGAGATGGGGTACTGAGAACCGACGGAGAGGTGAACTGATGAGATTCCGAATCGTTGCCGCGGCGCTCGTCGCGGCCGTGGTTGCTGTTCTTCCGATCGCCGCGCAGGAGCAGCGGCCGAGACTCGACATCCACTGGGTGCCCACGCCGCCAGCGGTCGTCGATGCGATGCTGAAGCTCGCCGATGTGAAGCCGACCGACGTGGTCTACGACCTCGGATGCGGCGACGGCGTCATCGTCGCGACGGCGGCCCAGAAGTACGGCGCGCGGGCCGTCGGCATCGACCTCGATCCGCAGCGCGTACAGGAAGCCAAGGAGCGCGTGCAGAAGATGGGCGTCTCCGACAAGGTGAAGATCCTGCAGGGCGACCTGTTCGAGGCGGACATCAGCGAGGCCACCGTCGTCACCCTCTACCTGCTGCAGTCGATCAACATCCGGCTGATGCCGAAGCTTCAGAAGGAGCTGAAGCCCGGCACGCGGATCGTGTCACAGAGCTTCGACATGGGCGAACACTGGGCGCCCGAGAAGCGCATCGACGTCGACGGACGCCCCGTCTACCTCTGGACGATCAAGTAGCGGGGTTCCAGAGGGTTCTTTGGGGTTCTGGGTTCCAGGGGGTTCCAGGGGGTTCCAGCGGGTTCTGGGTTCGATGCCCGCAGGTCACCGGTCGCAGAACCCAGAACCTCCTGGAACCCACTGGAACCCCCTGGAACCCAGAACCCCAAAAGAACCCACTGGAACCCCTTTCCCGTGATTACCGGGTTCCTCCGAAGAACGACGGCAGCGGCATGTCGCGCATCGTGTGCAGCCCGGGCGCGACCTCCAGGATTTTCGGGATCGAGTTGACGGTGATCGACGCGGTCGCGATGTCCCCGTGGATGCCGGTGGACACCGTCGACTTCAACGCCGGTGACCCGGTGATCTCGATGGAGTCGTAGGTGCCGGGCGCGCCGAGGTACGCCTCCATGTGCAGGGTGATGATCGCCTCGCCGTCGCGATAGCCGATGCCGTCCTGCACGATGCCGCACACGTAGCCGGCATCCACCGCGAGGAATTCGCTCGTCACCGTGTCGGTCGCGATCTTCGGCTGGATTTCGTCGGTGATCCGGTCCAGCTTCCAGCCGAGCGCGTCCGCGATCATCGCGACCGACTCCGTCAAACCGACGTGGCGCACCGTGCCGTCGTCGACCTTCCGCTGGAACTGCTCGCGGGTGAGGCCGGCGCCGATCTTCTGCTGGAAGGGCAGGCGCCGGATGCGCGCATCCTGGATCCGGTCGACGCGGATCGCGTCCACGCGCTCGCACACGGCGGTGAGCATGATGGGAAGCGCGTCCATCGCGAAGCCCGGATTCACGCCGGTGCCGAGGATCGCCACCTTGTACTTCTTCGCCATCTGGTGGATGGCGCGCGCGTACTTCATGTTGGCCTTGCTCGGATACGCGAGTTCCTCGGTCGTCGAGACGATCGGCACCTTCATCCGCACGATCGCTTCGACCTGCGGCACGATGCTCTTGAGCGACGAGGTCGTGCACAGCACGGCGACGTCGGGCTTCGACGCCTTGATCGCCTTGCGCGCGTCGTCGGACACCTTCACTTTCAGCTGCCGCCCGACGGCGCAGACGTCGCCCAGGTCGCGCCCGACCTTCGCCGGATCGATGTCGACGGCGCCCACGATCTTGAACCCTTTACGATTGGCGACCTGCCGCACCACTCCGGCGCCGATGGGTCCCAGCCCGAAGTGGATCACCCGGATCGGCCCTGTCTTGGATGCCATATGAACGCTCCTGCAGTTATGAGTACAAGGGTCGATTATAGCTTCAGCTCCCCGGTCGCCACGCTTCAGACCTGCACCGTTCTGGTAGCATTGGCGCGTGTTCAGGGGGGCCATCGTCGCCGCGGCGATCCTCACGCTGGGATCCGCCGCATCCGTCGCCGTCCACTCATCCCAGGCTCCCGCGCCCCCTCGTGAGGTCACGGCCGGTTCGGCCGGGATACCGGCAGACACGCCCCTGTCGCCGCGGAATGCGAACTACCGCATCCGCGCCCGCCTCGACCCCGAGGCGCGCACGATCACCGGCGAGGAAGTGATCACGTGGCGGAACGTCGCGGCGGTGCCCGCGGCAACGCTGCAGTTCCACCTGTATTACAACGCGTGGCGCAACACGCGCTCCACCTGGATGCGCGAGCGCATGCTGGCGGGCCACACCGCGCTCGCGCATCGGCCGGCCGCCGACTGGGGCTGGATCGACGTGACGAAGATGCAGCTTGCCGGCGAGGAGGGCGCCGACGACCTGCTGTCACGCGCGCGGTTCATCGCGCCCGACGATGGGAACCGGGAGGATCGGACGGTGCTCGAGGTGCCGCTCGAGCGTCCCGTGCAGCCCGGAGACACCATCGAGATCGCGATCGGCTGGACGTCGCGCGTGCCGCGGACGTTCGCGCGCACCGGCGCCATCGGCCACTTCTTCTTCATCGCGCAGTGGTTCCCGAAGATCGGCGTGCTCGAAGACACCGGCTGGAACACGCATCAGTTCCACGCGGCGACCGAGTTCTTCGCCGACTTCGGCGTGTACGACGTGCAACTCGACGTGCCGCGCGGCTGGGTCGTGGGAGCCACGGGCCGAGAACTCTCCCGGACCGACGAGGGGGACCGCAGCGTGCACCGCTACTACCAGGCGGACGTCCACGACTTCGCCTGGACGACGAGCCCCGACTACGTCGAGCGCCGCGCGCGGTTCGAGCATCCGACGCTGCCGGCGGTCGACATGCGCCTGCTGCTTCAGCCCGAACATGCGGCGCAGGCCGACCGTCATTTCGCCGCGACACGCGCCGCGCTGCGCTCCTATGGCGAATGGTTCGGCGCGTATCCCTACGGCCACGTCACGATCGTCGATCCGGCGTGGCAGAGCGGCGCCGGAGGCATGGAGTACCCGACGCTGTTCACCGCCGGCACGCGCTGGCTCGCGCCCCGGCACGCCACGCAGCCCGAAAGCGTCACGATCCACGAGGCGGGGCACCAGTTCTGGTACGGCATCGTCGCCACCAACGAGGTGGAACACGCGTGGCTCGACGAGGGGCTCAACACGTACTCGACGGCACGCGTGATGGAAGAGGCCTTTTACCCGCAGTACTACTCGAAGCGGTACTTCGGCGGCTTCATCCCATGGGTGTTCCGGGGTTTCGAGCAGACGCGTGAAGTCGACGGCAACCGCATGACGGCCTTCCGGCCGGTGGCGAAGTACGACGACCAGTCGACGCCCACCTGGCGCTACTGGCCGGCATCCGCCAGCGCCATCACCTACAACAAGACGGCGCTCTGGCTGCACACGCTCGAGCGGATGCTCGGCTGGGAGACGCTCCAGCGGATCCTGTCCACCTACTTTCAGCGATACGCGTTCAGGCACCCGAAGCCCGAGGACTTCTTCGCCGTGGCGAACGAGGTCAGCGGGCAGGACCTCACGTGGTTCTTCGACCAGGTCCACCGGAGCTCGAACGTGTTCGATTACGCGGTGGACGTCCTGCGCAGCGAACCGGCGGTCGACCGCGGGCACCTCGGCGCGTCGGAAGGGTACGAGGTGCGCGGGTCGACGTACAGGACGACCGTCGTCGTGCGCCGCCTCGGCGAGGCGCAGTTTCCCGTCGACCTGCTCGTGCGGTTCGAGAACGGCGAAGCGCAGCGCTGGGCCTGGGACGGCCGCGACCGGTGGAGGGCGTTCGAGACAGAGACGCCGGCGCGGGCGGTGTCGGCGGAAGTCGATCCCGAGCGCATCCTGGTGCTGGACGTGAACCGCACGAACAACTCCGTGACGCTGAAGCCGTCGGGGGCCGCCGCGGCGCGCAAGTGGTCGCTCGCCTGGCTGATCTGGGTGCAGGATCATCTTCTGACGTACGGATTCTTCCTCTGACCCATGGGTGCAGGTGCCGCGTTCCGGGAAGGCGTGCGCCGCGTGAACGGCGCGCCGGCCGTCGTCGCCGGCATGGCGGCCGTGACGCTGCTCGTCGCCTTGCCGCTCTCGCTTGCCTTGCGCGGCATGATCCAGGCGCACCTGGGACGCAGCCTGGCAGCCGAGACGGCCGCCGGCACGGCGAACTACCCGTGGTGGCAGGAGTTCATGTCCTCGGCGGGCGGCCTGGCCGCGACGCTGACGTCGTCGATTACCGGGTTCGGCGCCGTGCTCGAGAATCTGGGCGGACTGCTCGACAACCTGCCGCTGGCGACAACGATCGCAGACGTCACCGCCGCCTGGATGGTGATCTGGACCTTCCTCAGCGGCGGCGTCATCGACCGGCTGGCGCGCGGCCGACGGACGCGTGCCCAGGGGTTTTTCGCGGCCTGCGGCGTGCACTTCTGGCGTCTGCTGCGTCTCGGGATGGTCGCGTGGCTCGTCTACGCCTTCCTGTTCGGCCGCGTGCACGGCTGGATCTTCGACGAGGCCTACTCGAGGCTCACGGCGGATCTGACGGTGGAGCGGACGGCATTTGCCCTTCGCGTGGCGGGTTATCTGCTGTTCGCGTCCCTCCTCGTCGTTTTCGCGCTGATCTTCGACTACGCCAGGATCCGCATCGTCGTGGAGGACCGGCGGAGCGCGCTCGGCGCGATCGCCGCCTCACTCCGCTTCCTGCGCCGGCACCCGGGGCGCGTCGTGCGGCTGTCGGGGCTGAACGGGCTAGCGCTGCTTGTCCTGCTGTCGCTGTACGCCGCGTTCGCGCCGACGGTGCCGCGCGACGGCCTCGCGCTGTGGATCGCCCTCGCCTTTGGCCAGGGGTATATCATCGGCAGGCACTACCTGAAGCTCGTGGGCTACGCGTCGAGCGCCGCGCTCTTTCAAGCGACGATGGCGCACGCGTCGTACACTGCGGCTCCAGTGACCGTCTGGCCGGATTCACCGGCGGCGGAACGCATTGTCAACGCGGAGTCGGTCGGCCTCCGTTGATGCTCCGATAGTTGATCTCACCCATGGCGCGGCGTCCCTTCTCGAGAGCCCGGATCCTCATCGTCGACGACGAAGCGGCAAACGTGCAGCTGCTGCGCCGCCTGCTGGAGCGCGCGGGCTTCTCACGGATCGAGAGCACGACCGACTCCCGCGAGGCGATCGCCCGCTACGTGGAGTTCCGTCCGGACCTGATCCTGCTGGACCTCCACATGCCGCACATGGATGGCCTGGCGATCATGGAGGAGCTGAACCAGATCGCCGAGGCGACCTACCTGCCGATCCTGATGCTGACGGGCGACGTCACCGAGGAGGCGCGGCAGGAGGCGCTGTCGCGCGGCGCGAAGGACTTCCTCCAGAAACCGTTCTCGAACGACGAGGTCCTGCTCCGGATCGGCACGCTGCTCGAGACCCGCTTCCTCTACCTGCAGATCCAGAGCCAGAACCAGATGCTCGAGGCGAAGGTGCGCGAGCGCACCCGCGAGCTCGAAGCGGCGCAGATCGAGATCATCGAGCGGCTCGCCAAGGCGGCGGAGTTCCGCGACGACAACACGGGGCAGCACACGGAACGGGTCGCACAGATGGCGGCGCTCATCGCGAAGCAGATGGGGCTCCCCGATACGCAGGTCGCCCTCATCCGCCGCGCGGCGCCGCTCCACGACGTGGGCAAGATCGGTGTGCCCGACACCATCCTGCTGAAGCTCGGCAAGCTGACGGAGCCGGAGTTCGACGTCGTGAAGACCCATACGACGATCGGCGCGCGGATTCTCTCAGGCAGCCGCTTTCCGATCCTCCGGCTGGCGGAGGAGATCGCCTTCAGCCACCACGAACGGTGGGACGGCCATGGTTATGCGGGCATGTCGAAGGACTCGATCCCGCTGGCTGGCCGGATGGTCGCTGTCGCCGACGTGTTCGACGCGCTGACGCAGAAGCGCCCCTACAAGGAGGCATGGCCCGTCGACGACGCGATCGCGGAGATCGAGCGGCAGCGCGGGCGGCAGTTCGACCCGGCGCTCGTGGACGCGTTCCTGCGGATCATCGAAGGACGCCACCCTGCGTCGGCACGGTAGCGGCAGCAAGAGCACCATGCACACACGAGCGAGAGACATAGCGGACTGGATGAAGGCACGCGTGACCGCCGCCGGGTCCCGCGGCATCGTCGTCGGACTCAGCGGCGGGATCGACTCGGCGGTCGTGGTCGGCCTCGCCGCCGCGGCCATGCCGGGACGCGTGGTCGGCGTGATGATGCCGTGCCACAGCGATCCGCAGGACGAGCACGACGCGCGAGTGGCCGCGGACCACTTCCGCGTGCCGGCGATCCGCATCGATCTCGCCCCGGCATACGACCGTCTGCTCGCCGACCTGGGGCAGGCCCTGGCGCAGCTGCCCGGGGGGCAGGCCCCCGCCCTCTCCACCGACGAAGTCGATCCGAAGCAGAAGCTCCCGATCGCGAACGTGAAGCCGCGGCTGCGGATGGCCAGCCTCTACTTCGTCGCGAACACGCTCGACTACCTGGTGGCGGGCACCGGCAACCGGAGCGAGCTCACGATCGGGTACTTCACGAAGTACGGCGACGGCGGCGTCGACATGCTGCCGATCGGGCGGCTGCTCAAGAGCGAGGTGCGGGCGATCGCGCGGGAGCTCGGCGTGCCGGCGGCGATCATCGAGAAGCCGCCGAGCGCCGGCCTCTGGGCGGGCCAGACGGACGAAGGCGAGATGGGGTTCACGTACGCGGACCTGGAGAATTACCTGACGCGCGGTCCCGCCGCGGTGCCGCCGGCGGTGGCCCTCCGGATCGAGCGCCTTGCGCGCGCGAGCGAGCACAAGCGCGCGCTGCCGCCGATGCCGGAGGAATGAGCCTCCCGGACCTCTATCCCGCGCCGATGTTGTCGCGAATGCTCGCCGGGGCCGGCGTGTGATCCGCCTCGCCGGCCGTCCCTTCGGTCATGCGCTGGTAGGCGAGCTCCACGCGAGAGCGGAGCCAGGGGTCGCCGCTGGCGAGCAGCGCCGCGACGGCATCGTCGGCCGAGGCGCGCGGCGCGCCGAGCAGCTTCTCGGCGATTGCGGCGCGCTCCGCGTCGCTGACGTGTGTGTCGATCAGCGGCAGCAGGACGTCCCGCAGCTCCGGACGCAGCACGTTGTCGAGATACTCGAGCGCGTTCGCGCGAATGAGCTCGTTCTCGGAACGGATCCCGACGTAGGCATCGTGCAGCGCTCCGGCGGGTGACAGCAGCGCGATCAGCCGGAAGATCCGCTCGAGCTCCTGTTCCATCGACTCCCGCAGCGCCGCCGCCATCCGGTCGTCCTTCCCCAGCGGCAGGAGCACCTGGTACGAGCGGTAGTGGCCGGCGATTTCCGCCGCCAGGAGCAGTTCGACCGCCGTCCGGTCGACCGTCATCTGCGGATGCCGCTGCTTCAGCTTGTTGAGCGACGCGATGACCCGATGGCGCAGAGGGGCGTCGGCGTCCATCAGACCCGCGAGCAGCGCCCGCTCCGCCTCGGGCGTGCCGATCCGGACGAGGACCGACGGGATCTCGCGCCGCGTCTCGAGCGGCAGCGCTGGCTCCGCGAGTCCTGCCTCGAGGAGCGGCACTGCCTGCTGACCGAGCGCCGCCAGCGCCGCGATGGCGTCCTCGGCGAGGTCCGGACGCGCGAGCGCCCCCAGCAGCGGCTCGAAGCAGCCCGTCGCCCTCCTGGTCTGCGCCGAGCGAAGGGCCTGGCGCGCGACGTCCGGGTCGGCGTCGGCGATCAGCCGCGCGAGCACGTCGAGCGGCGGCGACTCGAGCAGCGCCAGCACGCGCGCGGCCTCGACGCGGTCGCGCGGCTCCTCCGAATCCGCCATCTGCTGCAGGAGCACGTGCGCCGCCTCCTCGTTGTGCGAGCGCCCGGGCGCCGCGAGGAACGCCACCATCGCGGCGCGGATCGAGAAGTCCTCGAAGTCGCCGAGCTGCTGGATCCGGCGCAGCGGATCGAAGCTGCCGTCGCGCGCCAGGTACAGCAGCGCCTGCGTGCGCACCCCGAGATCCGAGTCGTGCAGCAGCGTCTCGGCGGTGCTGCGCGCGGTGCGATCGCCAGATGCCGCGAGCACGGCAAGCGCGTCGCGCCGGATGTCCGGCTGCGCATGTCCCAGCAGCCAGTACAGCTCCGGATACGCGCGCGGTGCCTTCGTCGTTCTCAGGACGTCGAGCGCCTGACGCACGACGGCCGGATCGCTCGACGCGAGGTCCGCCGAGACCCTCTCGTGCAGGCTCGGCCCGCCGAGGGCCCGCTGCGCCCGTTCGGTGTCCACCCGGTAGCGGTGAATGCTCTCGCCGATCACCCCGACGTAGGCCCGCCGCAGCCGCCACGCGACGGCCAGCCACAGCAGCGCGAGCACGCAGGTGACTGCCGCAGTGCCCCGCAGGCCGAAGCCTGCCCCGGGCAGCATCAGAAAGCCGCCCGTCATGATGCCCAGGAGCACGCCGCCCACGGCATCGCCGGCGCGGTTCGCGATGATGTCCAGCGCGTTCTTGATCGCCGGCCGTTCCCCCGGCGGCAGCGGCAGGTACAGGAGCTCGTAGGCGGCCTTGTCGAGCGAGAAGCGCAGCGACTGGTCGGCAGCGTTCGTCAGCAGGACGGCGAGGAACACCGGGAGGAGCACGGTGAGCGCGCTGCCGAGGGCCAGCGCCGCGGGCAGCAGCAGGATGACGGCCCCGACGCCGAAGAGTCGAAGCACCCTCGCGGTGAGGAGCAACTGGAGGACGAAGGCCAGGCTCCCCAGCGTGAAGTTGAACTCGCCGAAGAAGCGCGTCAGCGCGTCGGCGTCGTCGCCGAACCGCTCCGCCGCGACGAGGCTCAGTTGAAACGCGACCCACTGGGTCACGATGGCGACGAGCACCACCAGGGCGGCCAGCAGCCGCAGGTAGGGACGGCTGCCGATCGTGCGCAGCGTCTGCGCGAACGGCAGCGGCGCCCGGCGCCGCTTCTGCGCCGCCTGCCGGCGTGTGAGGCGACGCGAGGCGAAGCCGACGATCAACGCCGCCGCGAAGATCAGCGCCGCGAGCACCAGCAGCAGGTTGACCGTGCCGCCGACCGGGGCCACGAGGAATCGCGCGAGCACGCCGCCGGCGATCGCGCCGAGCGACGCGCCGGCGCCGATCAGGCCGAAGAGCCGCCGCGCCTGCCGCGCGTCGAACAGCGAGTTCGCGAAGCTCCAGGCCTGCACCGGCGCGATCACGCCGAAGCAGTTCACCCAGACGTAGAACGCCGCCGGCAGCAGGTCCCAGGCGCCCGCGCGAAACGCCCACCAGAAGCCGACGACGTTCAGCGAGAAGAAGAGCAGCGTGCCGGCAGTCGCGATGCGCGTCCCGACGCGCGCCGCAGCCGCGTTGAAGGCGGGCACGAACGCCCACAGCACGAGCGGCACGGCCACGTAGGCGTACACGAGCGCATATGGGCCGTACTCGCGGAGAAAGAGGCTGTTGCGGAGCGGCTTCGCCAGCAGGAACGCCGCGACGACACACGCGACGTAGAGGAACGAGAGCAACACCGGCAGCCCTTCGCCCGCACGGACGTCGAAGAACCGCCGAAGCCGGAAGAGCATGGATCGAGCGAGTTTACTTCATGTTCCTCAATGGCTTAGGCTGTGCGGCATGCCCCTGCTGCAGCGCGTCCTGTCTCCGATCGTGGAGCTGCGCAAGGAAGAGAGCGCCGGCGTCCTCCTGATGTTCGCCTACTCCTTTCTGGCGATGACGGCGTACAACATCATCAAGCCGATCACGCGCTCGAAATACATCAGCGATCTGGGCGCCGAGAACCTGCCGTACGTGCTGCTCGCCGCGGGGCTGATCATCGGCGTCCTCATGACGGGCTACACGTGGATCGTGTCGCGCCTTCCCCGACAGGGAGCGATCGCGCTCACGCAGATCGGCATGGCCGGCATGCTCGCCGGCTTCTGGTTCCTGTTCCGCACGGATGCCGCGTGGGTCTCGGCCGCGTTCTACCTGATGGGCCTGATCCTCGGCATTCTGCTCATCAGCCAGTTCTGGACCGTCGCGAATCTCGTGTACGACCCGCGCCAGGCCAAGCGCGTGTTCGGCTTCATCGGCGGCGGTGCGTCGCTCGGCGGCATCGCCGGCTCGGAGATCCTCATCCGGCTCACCGGCACGTTCGGAACGACGAACATGCTGCTGATCAGCGGCATGATCCTGCTCGTCTGCTCCGCCATCGTCTGGACGATCCTGCGGCGGTCGGGGATCGAGCAGGCGCCGGCGACGATCGAGGAAGAGAAGGGGGTCGGCCTCGGCGAGGCGTTCGCGCTGCTGCGCGCCTCGAAGCACCTGCAGATCATCGCGCTCGTCATCAGCTTTGCCGCGGTGGGGGCCGCGATCATCGAGCAGCAGCTGAACATGGCAGCCGAGGCGGCCAAGGGGGCCGACGCCGTCGACGCGATCACCATCTTCCTGGGGCAGGTCCAGCGATGGACGTCGATCGCCGGGTTCGTGATCCAGGTCTGGCTGACGAGCCGCATCCACCGCTTCCTCGGGATCGGCTTCGCGCTGATGATCCTGCCCGTCAGCCTCGGGACGAGCGCCGTGATCATGCTGCTGAACTCGGCGCTGTGGGCGCCGGCGCTCGCGCGCGTGCTCGACCAGTCGCTGCGCTACACGGTCGACAAAACGACCCGTGAGATCCTCTTCCTGCCGCTTCCGGCCGACATCAAACTCAAGGCGAAGTCGTTCGTCGACGTGACGGTCGACCGACTGGGCAAGGCGGCGGCGGCGCTCCTGCTGCTCGTGCTCGTCCAGCCGTGGGGGCTGAATCTGGACTGGCAGCGCATCAGTTACGCGAGCCTCAGCGTCATGGCGCTGTGGATCGCGATGGCACTCGTCGCGCGCCGCGGATACCTGCGGGCGTTCCGCCAGAGCATCGAGCGGCACGACGTCGAACCCGCGGAGCTGCGCCTCAGCGGTGCGGACCTCTCCACCATCGAGACGCTCGTCCAGGAGCTCGCGCATCCGCAGCCGGCGCGGGTGGTGTACGCCATCGACATGCTGGCGGCGCTCGGCAAGGGCACGCTGGTGACGCCGCTCCTCCTCCACCACGAGGCGCCGCAGGTCCGCGAACGTGCGCTGTCGGTCATCGCCGAGACGCCGAGACAGATCGCCGCCCAGTGGACCGCGCAGGTGCGGCGCGCCCTCGGGGATGCCGATGCGTCGGTGCGCGCGGCGGCGCTCGGCGCCCTCGGGCGCATCGCCGGCGAGGACGCCGCCAGCCTCGCGCGGCCGATGCTCGACGATGGGGACCCGCGGATCCGGGCGACGGCGGCATTCGCCCTGACGGCGAGCCGGGATCCCGAACACCTTGCGGCGGCGGAAGCGGCGCTCTCGGCGATCGTGGCGAGCACTACGGAGGAGACCCGCCGCGCGCGCGTGGACGTCGCCTGCGCGCTCGGGCACACGACGGATACGCGGTTCCAGCGGCTGCTCATCCCGCTGCTGTACGACCCCGCGCACGACGTCGCCGACGAGGCAATTGAGAGCGTCCGCAAGGCCGGGCGCGCGGATTTCATCTTCGTCCCGACGCTCGTGAGCCTGCTGCGCAACCGGCAGTTGAAAGGCCGCGCGCGCGCCGTGCTCGTCAGCTACGGCGAGCCGGTGATCGACACGCTCGCCTACTTCATGGCCGACGAACACGAGGACGACTGGGTCCGTCGGCACATCCCGAGCACGCTCGCCCTCATCCCCTCGCAGAAATCGGTCGACGTGCTGGTGCGTCAACTGAACGACCGCGACAGCTTCCTGCGCTACAAGGTGATCTCGGCGCTCGTGCGGCTTCGTCGAGCGGATCCGGCGCTGACGTTCCCCGCCGCGTCCATCGAGGGGATGATCGCGCGCGAGGCGCGGCAGTTCTTCAGTTACCTCTCGCTGCGGTTCAACCTCGCATCCGCGGGGGCGTTGCCGGACGACAGCCTGCTCGCGTCGGCGCTGCGCCAGAAGATGCGCCGCGGGCGAAGCCGCGTCTTCCAGCTCCTCGGCCTCCTCTATCCGCCTGACGACATCGCTGCCGCCGAATGGACGCTCACGTACGGCGAGCCTCGGACCCGCGCGAGCGCGTCCGAGTATCTCGACAACGTGCTGACGGGCCAGGTGCGCAGGCTCGTCATGCCGATGATCGACGACCTTCCGCCCGAGGAACGCGTGCGGCGGGGCAACGTCCTCATCGGCTCGCGCCCGCGCGACGCGGAGGAAACGCTCGTCCAGCTGATGAACGACGACGACCAGGTCATCGCCACCTGCGCGATCGATCTCGTGAGCCAGCTCCAGCTGTGGAGCCTGGCGCCGGACATCGAGCACATCCTCGCGTATCGCGACGCGCGCGACTGGTTCGTTTTCGAAGCCGCGTCGTGGACACTGGCGGAGCAGCGGCTCCAGGCGGCGCGCCGCCGCCAGAAATGGATCGAGCCGCTGCCGGCGGTCGTGCTCGCCTCGCAGCTGCGGATGCTGCCGCTCTTCGCCTCGCTCTCGATCGAGGAGCTGTTCCGCATGGCCGCCGCGTCACGGCAGATCCGGCACGAGCCAGGCACGCTGCTGCTGACCGAACGGATGGTGCCCGACACGCTGCACGTGCTGCTCGATGGCGAGGCGCTGGTCGCGGCAACAGGGGGGGCGACGGAGACGGTCGCCGCCCCGGCCACCTTCGGCTTCGCCGAGGCGCTCCAGGGACGCCCGATGCGACGGTCGGTCAGAACTGCCGGCGTCGCGGTGACGCTCGCGATGACGTCCGACGAGCTGCGCACGCAGCTCGCCTACAACCCGGAACTGGTCCGCGGCCTGTTCGCGACGATGGGCCCCCGCAACGCGGAGGGGGCCCGCAGCCAGGTGAATCCGACGGGAGCGGCGCGTGAGCTCGCGCAGCTTGCCAGCGACGGCCTCCTCCCGGTCGACAAGGTCCTGGCCGTCACGCACGTGCCGGTGTTCTCGCACCTGTCGGCCGAAGAGGCGCTGCACCTGGCGGGGATCACCCGCACGGTGACGATGACGGAGGGGCAGACGCTGTTCCGCGCCACCGATCCGCCGACGACCTGGCTGATCCTGTCGGGCGAGGTGCGGCTCGAGGCGACCGATTCGATGCCGGCGGTCGTCGCGTCGGGTGGCGATACGATCGGATCGTTCAGCGCGCTCGCCGGTCCGCGGGTGGGGCGCGACGCCACTGTCGTCCGCAGCGGCGTGGCGCTGCGGATCGACCGGGACGAGCTGTTCGAGATGCTGGGGGACCGTCCCGAGATGCTGCGTCAGCTCTTCGCCGGCGTGATGGAGACCGGGGTCAGAGCTTGAATTTTGCATTTTCGGGGAACCTGCTACCCGATCCGTGCAAAATTCAAGCTCTGACCCCCGGAGGTCAGCGCAGGGGGACGGCGGCGTGCGAGCGGCGCGGCTCGGCGCCCCCCTGGACCTCGCGCCGCTGGACGTCCACGACGACCGCGGCGGCATACCCGTAGCGGACCTCTCCCTTGCGCCCGATCTTCGTGAAGCGGTGCCCCCGCGCCGCCAGGTCCTGCAGGATCGTCCCCGGGATACGGTCCTCGATCTGAATCCGACCGACGGTGTTGTCCGCCGGATCCCGGCCCACGAGGAACCGCGGCGCCTCGATCGCGCGCTGCGCCGTCATGCCGCCATCGACCACGTTCAGGATCACGTCGTACACCGACGCCGGGATCCACGCGTTGCCCGCCGCGGCAACGGCGAGCAGCGGATCACCGGGCCCGGCAGCCCCCGGCGCGGCCGCGTGTTCACCCGTGGCGCGGAAGAGCAGCGTCGGCGCGCTCGTCGTGGACGACCGTGCCAGCGGCAGAAAACGGCCCGGCGCCGCCGGCCCGCCCAGACGCAGGTGGTTGTTGTAAAGAAAGCCGAGGCCCTCCGAGACGTAGAACGTGCCCCCCCACGTGCTCAGCGTCTGCGTCACGGCGATCATGTTCCCGTCACTGTCGGCCACCGCGAACGCCGTCGTGCCGCGGCCGATCCGCTCGGGCGGCCCGGGACGTTCGGGCGGATCACTGCGGTAGCGCGAAGCGGCCGCCGGGTCGATCCGTAGGAACAGCATCGCGGCGTGGGCCGGATCGAGGTGCGGCCCGAGGTCCACCGTCCACAGCGCGGGATCCGCGATCCGCCCCGGCTGATCTCGAACCTTCCACGCCTCGATCGCATAGTGGAAATAGTCGGCGCTGGTCGCGTACGTCGCGCCGGCCGGCGGACGGTAGTGGTCGAGGATCTGCAGCGTTTCGATCAGCTGCAGCCCGGTCGACACCGGCGGCGGTGACGAATACACGGCATGGCCGCGGAACCGCCCCGCCAGCGGACGCCGCTCGATCGCGCGGTACTGCGCGAGATCGTCGAGCGTGATCAGCCCGCCGTGCTTCGCCATGTCGGAGGCGATGCGGCGTGCGATGTCGCCGCGGTAGAACGTCTGGGCGCCGTCCTTCGCGATCGCGCGGAGCGTCGCGCCGTAGTCGGGGTTCGTAAAGCGCTCCCCTGGCCGCGGCACCCGTCCGCCGGGGAGGTAGATGCGCTTCGATTCCGGGTACTTCTCGAAGAACCGCCGCCCCTCGAGGATCGACGTCGGCAGGGCCTGGTCGAGAACGAATCCCTGCTCCGCGTACTCGACGGCGGGCGCGATCAGGTCCTGCCACGACACCTGGCCGCTGCCATACGTCCGATACAGGTGGTCGAGCCCCGCCACGACGCCCGGAATGTTCGCCGCGGCGGGGCCGTCGCCGGTGTTCTGTCGAAGGAGCGGATTGTCGCTCGTGGCGCGGATCGGCACCTGGTCCTTGTAGTCGATCGCCACCGGCTCCGACATCCCCTTCAGGTACAGGAGCGCCATGCCGTCCCCCCCGATCCCCGAGGCCTCGGGTTCCACCACGCCGAGCGCGAATGACACCGCGATCGCGGCGTCGACGATGTTGCCCCCTCTTTCAAGGGCCAGAAGGCCCGCTCGGGACGCCAGCGGGTGACCCGATACGACGACCGCACGCGAAGAAATGACCTGCGGCTTGATCAGCGGCTGCTCGGCGATCAGGGCATCGACCGCCTGCTCGAGCGCCGCCTCGCTGCGGGCGCGCTCGGCCGCCGGACGGTGCTTCGCCCGCAGTTGCGCCCACTCGTCCGCCGACGCCCCGTCGCTGTAGTACAGCCGGCGGAGCGTCTCCCAGACGCGGTCGAAAACGGCGGTGAGCTGGCTCGATGACGGCGACGGCGCCGGGACAGCCTGCGCGCCGGCGTCCACCGGCAGCGGCGCATCCACCATCCAGAGCGAGAACGCCTGCGTGGCGGCGGCGAACGCGGGAGGCGGATCGTCGTCGATGCGCAGGGGGTTGCCGTTGTACGCCGGTTCGGCGGGAGGAAGCTCCGCGATCGCGATGCGGCGTCCGTCGGGGGACCAGGCAGGCGCGCCTCCGTGGCGCGAGACGAGCACCGGCGGCGGAGCCGGGCGCGGACGCCCCGTCGCCGTGTCGCCGAGCGGGTCGATGGCGGCGACCCACACCGAACCCGTTCCCTCGCGCTGCGCGAAGTACGCGAGGCGCGCGCCGTCGGGAGACCACGAGGGCAGTGCCTCACGGCCCCGAACGCGCGTGACCCGGGTTCGCCGCGCGCGGGCGCTTCCCTCGGCCGGCGATGGCATCCGCGCGATCCACAGGTCCACGTCCCCGTCGTCGCTGTCGCGGTCGGAGATGTACGCGACGAGCGAGCCGTCCGGCGACACCTGCGGCTCGCGCTCGACATCGCCGCCCGAGTCCGCGAAGAGCGGGGACGCCTCGCCCCCCGCCGCGGAGACGACGAACAGGCGCCACGGCTCGAAGGCATGCGCGCGCCGGCTGAAGACGAGGCGGCCGTCGCGCGTCCAGGAGGGCCAGCGGTCGTCGCCCACGCCGCTGGTGAGCTGTGTCACGGTCCGTCCGTCCGGCGTTGCGATGAACAGGTCGAAGCCGCTGCCGGCGTCGGCGGCGAAGGCGACGAGCCGTCCGTCAGGTGACCACGCGGGATCGCGCTCGGTCGCCGTGGCGCCGGCGCGGAGCGCCCGCGCGGCGCGTCCGTCGGGCGCCGAGATCCAGATCTGGTCGAAGAAGGAGAACGCGAGGCGGCCGCCGTCGGGCGCCCACGCGGGGTCCTGGACGCCCGTCTGCCGCGCGGGCTGCGCCGAGAGCGAGAGCGCGAGCGCCAGCACGACCGCGCCGGCGACTCCCGGGGTCAGAGCTTGAATTTTGCGTACGGGCATGGGGTCAGAGCTTGAATGTTGCACTGAAAGGGCACTCGGGACCCGGAGCTCGGCCCGGGATCGGCCGAAAATGCAAAATTCAAGCTCTGACCCCGGGGGCGAGCGTCAGCGGCGTGACGCGCGGACGGCGTCCACGATGTGCCGCGCCGAGATGCCGTAGCGGTCGAGCAGCTCCTCCGGCTGGCCGCTGCGCGGGATCTCGCGGACGGCAAGCCGCCGGACGGTGAACCCGGCTGCCGCCACCGCCTCGCTCACGGCGTCACCCAGGCCACCGGCGGCGTAATGATCCTCGACCGTGATGATCGCGCCGCCGGTCGCCCGGCCCGCCTCGACGAGCGTCGCCACGTCGATCGGCTGCACGGAGTACGCGTCGATGACGCGGATCGACAGCCCCTCGGCCCGCAACTGGTCGTACGCGCGCAGCGCCTCGAACACCGTCACACCCGCCCCGACGACCGTCGCGATGTCGTCGTCGCTCTGCCGCAGCACCTTCGAGCCGCCGATCGGAAACGTCTCGTCGGGCCCGTAGATCACCGGCGTCTTCGGCCGCGACGTGCGCATGTAGGCCATGCCCGGCCGCTGCGCCATTTCGACGACGAGCCGCTCCGTGCTGACGCCGTCGGAGGGATACAGGACGGCGCAGTCGGGCACCGCCCGCATCATCGAGAGATCCTCGAGCGCCATCTGCGATGGACCGTCCTCGCCGATCGACACGCCCGCGTGCGATCCGGCGAGCTTCATGTTCAGCGTCGAGATGCCGGCCATGCGGATGAAATCGGCCGCGCGCGTGAGGAAGCAGGCGAAAGTGGACGGGAACGGGATCGCCCCGCGCGCCGCGAGCCCCATCGCGGCGCCGACCATCGCCTGCTCGGCGATGAAGAACTCGTAGAACCGCCCGGGATGCGCCTTCTCGAACCTGTCGCTGAAGGTGGAATTCTTGACGTCGGCGTCGAGCGCGACGACGCGCGGATCCACGCGCCCCAGCGCGGCGAGTGCGGTGCCCCAGGCCTCGCGCGTGGCGATCTGGTCGCCGAGCCTGTACGCCGGCGGCGGCATCTTCGAGTAGTCCGCCGGGGACGCGGGCGGACGGCCGGCCTCCGCCGGACGCGGAATTTCGGGCTTCTCGGCGCCGGGCTGCATCTGCTGCTCGAGCTCGGCGACGGCGCGGTCGGCCTCCTCTTTCTTCAGTGCCTTGCCGTGCCAGTTGTCGAGGTTCTCGGTGAACGAGACCCCCTTCCCCTTCAACGTGCGCGCGACGATCACCGTGGGACGGCCGCTCGTCCGCCGCGCCTCCGCGTAGGCCTCGAGCAACTGCTGGACGTCGTGCCCGTCCACCTCGATCGCGTGCCACCCGAACGCCGACCATCGCGACGCGATCCCCGCGATGTCGTGCCCGAACTGCGTCCGCTGGCTCTGGCCGAGGGCATTGGCGTCGATGACCACGCAGAGGTTGTCGAGGCGGTGGTAGAGACCGGCATTCGCCGCCTCCCACACCGACCCTTCAGCCATCTCGCCGTCCCCGAGCAGCACGTACGTGCGGTAGTCGGACGAGATCCGCCTCGCGTTCAGGGCGCTGCCGATCGCCGCACAGATCCCCTGGCCGAGCGAGCCGGTCGCGACATCCACGAACGACAGGCGCGGGGTGGGATGTCCTTCGAGATCGGACCCGATCTGCCGCAGCTCGAGCAGTTCGCTGCGCGGGAAGAGTCCGGCCTCGGCCCACGCGGCATAGAGGATCGGCGCGGCATGCCCCTTCGACAGCACGAACCGATCGTTGTGCGGGTTCTGCGGATCCGCCGGATCGAAGCGCATCTCGCCGAAGAACAGCGTCGCCACGATCTCGGCGGCCGACATGCACGTCGTCGGATGCCCGCTGGCCGAGGCCGTAGTCGAGCGGATCGAATCGATGCGGAGCTGCGTGGCGATGTTCTGGAGCGCGGGAATCGAGGTCGGCATGATGAGGAACGGTGAGTTTATCACCGGGGAACGGCGCGTCGGGCGATGAGGTAGTGCGCCACGTCGGGGCCCTGCGTCGTGACCGCCGGCGCCACCGCCTCGAGCGTTTTCCGCGCGAGCGGCAGCCATTCATCACCCGGCGCCGCCTCGGCCAGACGACCGAGCAGGGAGGCGGCGGCGCAGTTCTGGACGAACGGCTTGCGGAGATCCGAAGCGCCCACCGGCTCGTCGGCGTAGAGCTCCGCCGCGCGATCGAAGAAGCCGCCCGCCTGCTCATCCCACATCGTCCGTGTGGCGAAATGCGCCAGCTCCTCCGCCATCATCCGGTACGGCAGATCGCCCGTCGCCTCCCACGCGTCGAGGCAGGCGGCGGCCATCGCGATCTGGTCCGCCAGCAGGCCACGGGGACCGCCGGCGAAGTGCGCGACGCCCTCGCCCGGCACGTACGAGGCGAGCAGGACATGCTCGAGGGTGCCGAGCGCCTGCCGCGCGAGGTCGTCGTCGCCGAACACGCTGGCGGCCTGGAGCGCCGCAGAGACAGCTCCGGCGTTGGCGTCGCAGAAGACGCGGCTGGTCGTGCTGCCGGAGGCGTTACGCCAGGCGCCGTCATGACGGCGGAGGCTGTGCTGGATGAAGGCCAGCGTGTCCGCGGCGCGGCCGAGCCAGCGGTCGGTGCCCGTCTGCGCGCCGGCACGGACGTACAGGTCCAGCAGCGCCGCGTTCACCGCGAGCAGCTTTTCGCGCTGCGGATCGGTCCAGCCGGCGCCGCGGCAGCATCGATAGAACCCGCCGCCGTGCTCGTCGTACAACTCGCCCCATCCGATGCCGTCGAGGGCACGGGTCACGAGATCCCGCATGAACGGATCACCGCCGCCGGCGGACCGGTCGAGTGCCCATGCGACCGCAGCCGCGTGCGGGAACTTCGGAGCACCGCCCACGCCGCCGTGCTCCGCATCGAACGCTCCAGCGAGCCAGCGTTCCAGCGCGGGGAAATCAGGCGTCGAGCGTGCCGAACCGGCTGCGAAGGCGCGGTGACTCGCGGGCTCGACTCCGGCGATCGCGTCCCGCACGCGCGGCAGTGCATCGCACAACGCCTCCGCCGGAATCAGCGTGCCCCCGCCCACCACGAACCCGTCGGGGGTAAGGAAGACGGTCGTGGGAAAGCCGCCAAGGGCGTATCGCTCCGCCAGGTCGGGACGCTCGTCCGCGTCGACGCGCACGGCGAGGCAGGTGTCATTCACAGCCGAGACGACGGCGGCGTCGGTGAACGTCGTGCGGTGCATCTCGCTCGATCCTTCCGACCAGCTCGTCGTGAGCGACAGCAGGACCGGAACGCGGCGCGCGCGCGCCTCCGTGAAAAGGGCGCCGCTCCAGGGACGCCATGCGATCGCGGCGCTCGCGCGCCCGGACGAAGTCATGAGAGGCGGTGATTATAATGAGTAGATGTTCGCGCTGCGATACGCCGCGGTGGTAGCGGCGTCGCTCTGGGGCGGCGGGCTGCTCGTGCTGGGGGCGATCGCGGCCCCGTCGATCTTCGACACGCTGGCAGCGCGCGGCGTATACGAGGGTCGCGTACTCGCCGGCGCGATCTTCGGCGAGGCCCTCCGCCGCTTCCACCTCCTGAGCTACGCGTGCGGCACCCTCATCGGCGTCTCGCTGGTGGTACGGGCGGCGCTCGGCCCGCGTCCGGCGCCATTCGGCCTGCGGCTGGCGGTGCTCGCGGTAATGCTCGCGGCGGCGGTGTACTCAGGCACGGCGCTCACCGCGCGGATCGAGCGGGCGCGTCAGGCAGCCGGCGGCGCCCCGTCCGCTCTCGCGCCCGACGATCCGCGGCGGATCGCGTTCGGCCGCCTGCACGGCATCTCGACCGTGCTCCAGGTCGTGCCGCTCGTCGGCAGCCTCGCGCTCATTTTCTGGGAGTTGAAGGATCGATGACCGAACGCCACAGGACCGCTCTCGAGGCCGTCACCGCGGCCATTCACGCGGCGCCGGATGCGCAGCACGCGATGGAACAGACGGTGCAGCTTCTCGCGAAGCACCTGCCCGACTACACGTGGACCGGCATCTACCTGCTCGACGGCAACGAGCTGTGCCTCGGGCCGTTCGTCGGCAAGCCGTCGCCGCACACGCGGATTCCCGTCGGACGCGGCATCTGCGGCGCCGCGGTGGCCGAGAAGGCGACGATCGTCGTCGACGACGTCAACGCGGATCCGCGGTATCTGGCATGCAGCATCGAGACGCAGTCGGAGATCGTCGTGCCGATCATGTCGAACGGCACCGTGCTCGGCGAGCTCGACATCGACAGCGACCGCCGGGCGGCGTTCACCGGCGACGACCGCGCGCTCCTCGAGCAGGTGGCTGCGCTCCTCGCGCCGAAGCTCGCCTCGCGGCAGGGATAGGCCACAGCGTATGAGCCACACCATCACACTCATCCCGGGCGACGGCATCGGGCCGGAGGTCACCGAGGCCGTCGTCCGCATCTTCATCGCTGCCGGCGTGGACGTCGAGTGGGATCGCCACGACGCGGGGGTCATCGCGTTCGAGCGCACGAACGAGACCCTGCCGGTGGCGCTGCTGGACTCGATCCGCCGCAACCGCGTCGCGCTGAAGGGGCCGGTCACGACGCCGATCGGCCAGGGCTTCACCAGCGTCAACGTCGGGCTGCGCAAGGCGCTCGATCTCTACGCGAACCTGCGGCCGGTGAAGAACCTGCCCGGGGTGCAGAGCCGCTACACGGACGTGGATCTCGTGATCGTGCGCGAGAACACCGAGGACCTCTACGCCGGACTCGAGCACGAGGTCGTTCCCGGCGTCGTCGAGTCGCTGAAGATCATCACCGAGCGGGCGTCCACGAACATCGCGCGGTTCGCCTTCGAGTACGCGCGCGCATACGGCCGCAGGCGCGTCACGGCGATCCACAAGGCGAACATCATGAAGCTCGGCGACGGGCTCTTCCTCGACAGCACGCGCAAGGTCTCGCACCAGTACACCGACATCGCGTACGACGAGCGCATCGTGGATGCGGCGTGCATGCACCTGGTGATGCATCCCGAGAAGCTGGACGTCCTCCTGCTGCCGAATCTCTACGGCGACATCGTGTCGGATCTCTGCGCGGGCCTCGTCGGAGGCCTGGGTGTGGTGCCCGGCGCGAACCTCGGTGAGGAGGTGGCGGTATTCGAGGCGGTACACGGCAGCGCCCCCGACATCGCGCTGAAGAACCTCGCGAATCCGACGGCGCTGCTGCTGTCGGCGCTGATGATGCTCGACCACATCGGCGAGCGTGAGAAGTCGGCGCGGATCCGCGACGCCCTCGTGACGGTGCTCTCGGCCGGCCGCGTCCGTACCCGCGATCTGGGCGGCGAATCCTCGACGACGGAGTTCACGGAGGCGATCTGCCGGGAAGTCGAGCGTTCCCGATAGCGGCCCGGCCAGGTCTGATATAGTCCCGCGGTAATGCTCGACGACATCACCCAGGCAGTGCTCGCGCGCGAGGACGTCGCGCGCTACCTGCGTGGTGGGCACGGGCAGACCGAACTGCAGGCCCGCGAGCGGATTCACGCGTACCTCGACGAGCTGCGGACGACGCAGCGGTACCCGATCTACCGGGCGCTGAAGCACCCGCTGTACCCCATCCTCCGCAAGATCGACCGGATCCACGAGAACATCCAGGTGGCGAAGCAGGTGACCGCCGGCGGGCGCGCCATCTACATCTCGAGCCACAAGAGCCATCTCGACTACCTCGTCGAGCCGCTCGTCCTCGACGACAACGGCATCCGGCCGCCGGTGATCGCCGCCGGCATCAATCTGTTCGGCGGTCCTCTCGGGCTCATCCACCGCCACGTCACCGGCGCGATTCCCATCCGGCGCAACACCAAGGATCCCGCGTACCTCGTGACGCTGAAGGCCTACGTCGCGGAACTGATGCGGCGGCACGACCTGCTGTTCTACATCGAGGGAGGGCGCAGCTACTCGGGCGAGCTCAAGCCGCCGAAGACGGGGCTGCTCCACGCGACGCTGCAGGCGCGGCGCACCGATGCGGTCGTCGTGCCGATGGCCGTCGCCTACGACCTCGTCCTCGAGGACCACATCCTCGCGCACCAGGGGGCGAAGCGGCGGCAGCGCCCCTTCGCCCGGGAGGTCGCCGAGATGGTGCGGTATGCCGTCGGCTACCAGTCGCGCGCGTTCGTGACCTTCGGCCGTCCGATCACGCTCGGCGGGTACGATCCCGAGTCGCGCCGCGACGTGATGGCGCTCGCGCACGACGTGCGCGACACGATCGGCCTGCTCCACAAGGTGCTCCCGACGGCGGTCGTGGCGGCGGCGATGCGTCCGTCGATCACCCGGCGGGAGCTCGAGGGGCGCTGCGACGCCGTCATCGACGCGATCGCCGCCGCCGGCGGCAACATGGGTGTCCACAGCGGACGCGAGGCGGTGCACGCGGCCGCCGATCCCCTCGTGTCCCGCAACATCATCTATGTCGAGCGCGGCGGGCGCTTCCGCGTGCGCGAGCGGACGGTGCTGCGCTACTACGCGCGGACGATCCAGCACCTGATGAGCGCCGGCGCGCGCCGCCCGCGCACGCACTGATGCTCCAGACCGTCTCGAAGGCGTTCTTCGGTTCCCTCGCGGCCAGCACGACGTTGAAACACCTCGCCTCGCGCTACGGCATGCGCGGCCGGAAGGGGTTCGCCCGCCGCTTCATCGCCGGGGAGACCATCGACGAGGCGATCGAGGCCGCACGCGCCATCGAGGCCGCCGGCATGACACAGACGCTCGACCTCCTCGGCGAGAGCGTCGCCAGCATGGCGGAGGCCGACGCCGCCACCCGCGCCTACCTCGAGGTGATCGACCGCATCGTCGGCGCCGGCATCGGCCGCAACATCTCCCTGAAGCTCACACAGCTCGGCCTCACGATCGACCGCGCGACCTGCGTCGACAACCTCCGGCGCATTCTCGATGCGGGAGCGAAGCACGACTTCTTCGTCCGCATCGACATGGAGAACTCCCCCTTCACGCAGGTCACGCTGGACGTCTTCGAGACGATGTGGCAGCAGGGGTACCGCAACGTCGGCACCGTCCTGCAGTCGTGCCTGCCGCGGAGCCTCGGCGATGCGCGGCGCATGAACGAGCTCGGTGCGCGCGTCCGGCTCGTGAAGGGGGCGTACAAGGAGCCCCGCGGGGTGGCATACCAGGAGAAGGCGCAGGTGGACGCCGCCTTCGTCGAGATCGCCCGGCTGCTGCTGTCGCACGGCACCTATCCGGCGATCGCGACCCACGACCCGGCGATGCTCGACGCGACGCGGCGCCACGCCGCCGAGCAGGGCATCCCCGCGGAGCGCTACGAGTTCCAGATGCTGTACGGCATCCGCCGGGACCTGCAGTCGCAACTCACGCGCGACGGCTACCGGATGCGCGTATACGTCCCGTTCGGGCGTGAATGGTTCCCCTACTTCATGCGCCGCCTGGGTGAACGCCCCGCGAACGTCGGATTTGTAATCCGCGGCATCGTCAGCGAGTCGGGGCGGCGCTGAACGACGGCGGCGCACGGCTCAGGTGTGGCGCCCGCTGCCCACACGGTGTGTAAGGATCCTGCCACCCTGGGTGGTCGCCGGTGTTCCCGCCGCTACACACTCGCGCCACCGCCGGACCTGACCGGCACCCGCATGACCGCACGGTAACCCGCTGGGCGGGTTGAGCTTGTCCCTTCCGACCGCAGCCGTGGCACACGTCTTGATATTCCTGAGGCGCGTAGGACGGAACGGCCGAGCCTGGCCGCGCGTCCTAGACACAGGAGCGAGGGATAGCGTTCATGGTGACCAATTACCCCCAACAGCTCGCAGCGGCGGCGGAGATCACCTACGAGAGAACGAGCGGCGCCGTGGCGCGTGCAATGGGGCGCCTCGGTCAATTGATGTGCGGGCTCCGCGGACACGACTCCGTGCTGCACTTTGAAGGCAACCGCGTGATGATGCGCTGCACCTCGTGCGGGCACGACACGCCCGGGTGGGCCATCGACGGCCGCGCGCCGCGACGGCGCTTCGAGGGCGACGCGCGCCGCCACTCGATGAAGCCCCACCTCTACCTGCGGAAGAGCGCCTGATCCGCGCGTCCCCGCTCAGGGGCGCGCGAGCCATCGCTCGGCGAGATCCGCAAGCACGTCGCGGCAGGTGATCACCTCCGCGACGTGCACGTACTCCTCGGTGCTGTGCAGGCCGCTGCCCCCGGGGCCGAACAGCACCGACGGGATTCCCGCCGCGCCGAGCACCGCCGCATCCGTCCAGAAACTCATCCCGATCGTCGGCACCTCGCAGGCGTACCGCGTCGCGCAGTCGCGCAACAGGCCCACCAGCTCGTGCGCCGGCGGCGCTTCGTACGGCGGGCGCGAAAAGACGACGCGAGCCACGGCGGTGAACTCCGCGTCCTCCTCGCGAAGCCCGGCGAGCACCCCCTGCACCTCGGCCAGGGCGGTCGCATCCGTTTCGCCGGGCACCGTCCGGCGCTCCATCTGCAGCCGGCAGCGGTCCGGGTAGCTGCTCCACTCGCGCCCCCCTTCGACCGTCGAGGCGTGCAGCGACGCCGTCCCAAGCAGCGGGTGCGGCGCGCGCGCCTGCAGCTCGCGGTCGAGCAGCTCCAGTCGCGCGAGCACCCGCCCCATCCGCACGATCGCGTCGCGCCCTTCGCGCGGCCGGCTTCCATGCGCCGCGCGGCCCGTGGTTTCGATCTCGACCCACGCGAATCCCTTGTGCGCCACGGCGACCTGAAGGTCGGTGGGCTCGGTGACCACCGCGGCGTCGGCGGTCCACCGCTGCACGAGCGCGTCGACGCCGATGCTGGCGAACTCCTCGTCGACCACCGCCGCAATCAGCAGCCGGCCGCGGCGCGGCCGTGCTTCGCGCACCAGCCTCGCCGCGTCGATCATCGCGGCGACGCCTCCTTTCATGTCCTGGGAGCCGCGCCCATAGAGGCGCCCGTCGGCGACAACGGGGGTGAACGGCGCGACCATCCCTTCGACGCCGACCGTGTCGAGGTGGCCGCAGAACATCAGCGATGGCCCGGGCACACCGGTGTCGAGCACGCCGACGACGTTGGGCCGCCCGGGCACAACCTCCTCGACGTGCACCTCGAGCTGCAGTGCGCGCATCCGTTCGGCGACTGCGGCGGCGATCCGCTCCTCGCCGGCGGCGCCTGGCACCAGCGACGGATTGACGGAATCGATCGCGACGAGCTCTTCGAGAAGCTCGATGCAGGGGTCCGGCATGGGAGCGCGCCGACTGTATCATGCCGCTATGGACCTTCGCGGCCGCACCGCCGTGATCACGGGGGCATCGTCTGGGATCGGCCTCGCGTGCGCGGAGCATCTGGCGCGCGAAGGGGCGAACGTCGTGCTCGGCGCGCGCCGGCGTGAACTGCTCGACGCGGCTGTCGCGCGGATCGCCGCCGGGGGCGGACGCGCCGAGGCGCTCGCGACCGACGTGACGCGTGAGGAGGACGTCGCGCGCCTGGTCGAGCACGCGCGCGCCGTCTTCGGCGGCCTCGACGTCATGGTGTGCAACGCCGGGTTCGGCTACTACGGCACGCCCGAAGAAACGCCGCCGGACGTGATGCGCAGGATGCTGGACGTCAACTTCATGGGCACGTTCTACGGCGCGCGTGCCGCGCTCCCGGTCTTCCGGGCGCAGCACCACGGCCACCTGATCTTCATCTCGTCGATCGTGGGGCGCCGGGGCGTCGGGCGGATGGGCGGGTACAGCGCCACCAAGGCCGCGCAGGCCGCGTTCGCCGAATCGCTGCGCGCCGAGCTGGTCGGCAGCCGCATCCACGTCTCGACCGTCTACCCCATCTCCACCGAAACCGAATTCCGGCAGGCGATGGAACGCGATTACGGCCTGGCCATTTCCGGGCTCGGCCCGACGCAGTCGATGGACGACGTCGCGCGGGCGGTCGTGGCGTGCGTGCGGCGGCCGCGGCCCGAGGTGTATCCCTACCGGCTGTCGCGCGCGCTCACGGTGCTCAACGCACTTGCGCCCCGACTGACGGACCGCTTCATCAAGCGCTTCGGACGGCGCCGCACCGCGTCGCATGGCTGACGCCGCCCTCGCGCAGGCGATCGCCCGCGCCGCCGCCGAAGCAGGCGGCCGCGCGCTCGTCGTGGGCGGCTGGGTGCGCGACCGCCTGATGGGGCGCGAGTCGAAGGACCTCGACATCGAGGTCTACGGCCTCGACGCGCTGCGTCTCAAGGCGCTGCTCGCCGCGTTCGGGCCGGTGAACGTCGTCGGCGAGAGCTTCACCGTGTACAAAGTCGGCGGCGTCGATGTGTCGCTCCCCCGTCGCGAGTCGAAGGTCGGCCGCGGCCACAAGGGCTTCGCGGTGCACGGCGATCCGGCGCTCTCGCCGCAGGAGGCGGCGCGCCGGCGCGACTTCACCATCAACGCGATCTCCTGGGACCCGCTGACGGGCGCCTACGAAGACCCGTTCGGCGGCCGCCTGGACCTCGAGCGCCGGCTCCTGCGCGCCGTCGACCGGTCGACGTTCCCCGACGACAGCCTCCGGGTGCTGCGCGCCGTGCAGTTCGCCGCGAGGTTCGAGTTCGGACTCGATCCGGGCACAGCGGAGCTGTGCCGGCGTATCCGCCTCGACGACCTGCCCGCGGAGCGGATCTGGGGGGAACTCGAAAAGCTGCTGCTCCAGGCGCGCCGCCCGTCAATCGGCTTTGCGCTCGCGCTGGAGCTCGGCGTCATCGATCAGCTCTTTCCAGAGCTCCGGGCGCTCGTCGGCTGCCCCCAGGAACCGGAGTGGCACCCGGAGGGGGACGTCTGGGTGCACACGCTGATGGTGATCGACGAGGCGCGCGCGCGCATCGACGACCTCGACCGGCCGCAGCAGATCGCGGTCATGCTCGGCGCCCTGTGCCACGACCTCGGGAAGCCGCCGACGACGGCGTTCGTCGAGGGGCGGATCCGGTCGATCGATCACGAGCAGGCGGGTGTGGCGCCGGCCACCGCGGTCCTCGATCGCCTCAACGTCCACACGATCGGCGGCTTCGACGTGCGCCGGCAGGTGCTCGGGATCACGGCGCACCATCTCAAGCCGGGGATGTTCGGCATGTCGAAGACGCCGGTGTCGGACGGCGCATTCCGGCGGCTCGCGCAGAAGGTCGATCTCGAGCTGCTCGCGCGCGTGGCGAAGGCCGATTGCATGGGGCGGGGAGGCGGGTTCGACTGCTCGGCGCACGACTGGTTCCTCGAGCGCGCCCGCGAGCTGGGCGTGCAGAATGCGCCCCCCAGGCCGATCCTGCTCGGGCGCCACCTGCTCGCGCTCGGCGTCGAGCCAGGTCCGCGCATGGGAGAGATCCTGCGTGCGGCCTACGAGCGGCAGCTCGATGGTGTGATCACGTCCGTGGACGAAGGACTGGCATTCGCACGAGAGTACAATCGACGCGCATGCCCCGATTGACGCCCGCCGCGCTGTGCCTGCCTGCGCTGCTCGCGATCTCCGCTCCGGCGCTGGCGCAGGACACGGCGCAGCCGCCGGCCGTCCCGCCCCTTCAGGAGGAGCCGATCGGCCTGTTCGTCGTGGACGCGCGCGGAACGTGGGCGCGGTTCAAGCAGCTTCCGGCGATCGGCACGGCGCTCGGCGTCGACGCGAACACGACCCTGCCGGGACGAGGGGTCGGCGCGGTCCTCGGCGCGCACGTGTACCCGCTCCGCGGGCGCGGCGTCGCGCTCGGGATCGGCGGCGAGGTCCTGCTGCGGGCCAGCGGCAGCCGGTCCGCCCCGCCGGCGGTCAAGGACGGCCCCGAGGGTCCCGTGGTCAGGACACGCATGTCGGCACTGTCACCGCAGGTGTCGCTGAACTTCGGCAAGCGCGACGGCTGGAGTTACGTGAGCGGCGGGATCGGCTGGGCCACCTACACGTCGGAGCGCGCGGATGCGCCGTTCGCCGAGGCCGAGGCGCGGCCCCGGGCGCTCAACTACGGCGGCGGCGCCCGATGGTTCACGAAGAAGCATCTCGCGTTCGCCCTGGACCTGCGGTTCTATGCGATCAATCCGCAGGAGCCGACGGCTGCGCGCCCCCCCTTCCCGCGGATGACCGTGATGGTCTTCAGCGCGGGGATCGCCACCCGCTGAACCGTTCTGCCTAGCCCCAGCCCTTTGCGCGCCGGTACTCTTCGAACAACCGCGCCGCATTGCCGGACACCGACTTGAGCGAGGGGTGCCACCCCAGCGCCCGCGCGCGCGGGCTGCGCACGATCTGGTCGAGCGCGAGCGCGTCGGCGTACGGCCCCATCTTCTGCCGTGCCTCGGCGAGCGGCACGTGCCGCACGCTCGGCTGCGTCTTCGCGTGTTCGCTCAGCGCGGCGACGATCTCGTTGACCGTCTCGTCCCCTTCATCGTTCGCGTGATAGATGCCCGACGCGTCGGCGCTGACGGCGGTCCGCACGTAGAGGTCGGCCAGATCCCGGTCGTACACCAGCGGCCAGTGATTGTCGCCGGGACCAACGACGCGGATCAGGCTGTTGGACGCATCCTTCAGCAGGTCGCCGATGATGCCGCGGGCGCCGCCGTAGACGATGCCCGGACGGATGACGACCGGTCGCCAGCCGGCATTGGCCGAGTCGAGCACGCGCTGCTCGTGGGCGGGCCGGAATTTCGAGATCTGGAGAGGGTTGACCGGGGCCGTTTCGTCGACCGGCGCCGGCGCCGGCCCCAGCACCCAGACGCCCGACGTATAGATGACGAAGCTGCCTGGCTTCGGCGGCAGCGCCAGCACCGCCTCAAGCGTCGTGGCCTCGACCTGCACGCCGCGCGGCGAGTACTCGAATCCGGTCAGCACCAGTCCGTCGGCCGCCGCGGCGGCATCGAGATACGTCGCCGGCTCGGACAGATCGCCGAGCACCGGGGTCGCCCCCCGTGCCTGTACCTCGGCGGCCTTTTCCGTATTCCGCACGAGCGCGTCGACGTGGTGCCCGGCACGCACGAACGCGTCGAGCACCGCCGACCCGATGTACCCCGTCCCGCCCGTCAAGAAGATCCGCATGCGAAGACCTGATTCCAATCCCTGATCCTAATCCCCAGTAACGTCAGAGGCATTCGGCAATCGCCACTCTCGATCGGCAGTCGTCAGATGTCCCAGATCCTTTCCTGCTGATCGTAGAAGGTGATCAGCCCGTCCTCGCTCACCTTCAGCACCGCGCCGTGCCGCCCCGCCGCCATGGCGGCGGTCGTCCGCGCCCCCTCCACGGCAAGGTTCGAGTGCGGCTCCGGCGGCTCCGTGTGCAACAGGATGGCGCCGATCGCCAGCAGCCGCCCGGAGCTGTCCATGACCGTGGCGCCGTCGGTGCGCGCCAGCCCGGCGAGCACCGCCGGATCGAGCTCCGTCGCCGCGCGCCCGCGCAGCATGTGCATCAGTTGCGCGCGCGACGGGACGTCGCCGCCCGTGTGGCGCATCGCGTCGAGCTGGTCGCCGGGCGCCACCAGCACCGGCAGCGAGGCGGACGCGTCGCGCAGCACGACGAACAGCGCTCCTTCGCGGTCGTCGGAGAGATCGAGCGCGGTCTGGAACAGCCGCTCGGCCAGCGGCCGGTTGCCGACGGCCGCGACCCACATCTCGTACTTCGCCTGCACGTCGAGCAGGTGCCACCGTGCATTGCGGAAGCTGAAGATCTGCGCCCCCTCGGCGAAGATCTTGATCTCGTGCGTCGGGCTGAGAACGATCGTGATGTTGCGGGTGCCGAGCGTCGCCAGCGCATGCGCGCGGTAGCGTGCGGGACACGGCACGTCGAGCACGGCGGCGTCGACGTAGCGGCCGACTTCGATGATGTCGAGCACCGCACCCGAGCGGTTCACCAGGAACAGGGTCTGCAGCCCGTCGCAGAGCCGGTAGAAGCTCTTGATGCCGGTCAGCGCCTGCGAATACCGGTACTCCTGTCCCGGCGTGACCACATGCGGGCGCACGGGATCGGTCTCCCCTTCGAGAATCAGGACGCCCGACGAAATCGCGCGGTTCTCGTAGCTCGAGAGCGCCGCCACGCGCAGCACTTCGATGGCGGTGGCGACGAGGTCCGCCCGGCGCTCCGCCGCCGGATCGCCGTAGCCGATCGTGTCGAGGAACGCCCCCACGTAGCGATCCTCGATCGCGCCGCGAAAGAGGTCGCCGCGCTCGAGCATCTGCTTCGGGTCGAAGATCGCGCGGTACCGCGCCGCGAGCACCGCGCCGATCGCGCGCGCCAGACGCACTTCGTGCACGGTGAAGGGGCGGCGCGCCGGCACGTGCAGGACATGGCGCGACCCGAACCAGCGGATCGACAGCACGGACGGATCGTTCGTCGGCTCGATCGCCAGACGTCCGTCCGACGAGAGTGAGGGGATCGGCTCGGTCTCGAATGTCGCCCGACTGTAGAACTGCCGGAGGGCCGCCTGGAGCAGATTGTCGTACAGCGCGCTGGCAGCGAAGACCGGCGGTAGCGACATGGGTTTTCCATCATAATTCAGGGGTATGGCGCGGCGCACCCTCGTCGACTTCTTCGAGGATCTGTCGAGAAGCAGCGGCGATTTCATCGTCTATGACGACGGGTACCGCGGGTGGACGCACACCTACGCCGAGCTCGCCGCCGCGGCGCGCGGCTTCGCCGCGAGGCTCCGCGCCGCCGGCCTCGCCGCCGGCGACAAGGTCGTCATCTGGAGCGAGAACCGGTCCGAGTGGATCGCCGCCCTCTGGGGCTGCATCCTCGAGGGGATCGTCGTCGTTCCGATCGACTACCGCGCATCGCACGAGTTCATGCTGCGCGTCGCCGACATCGTCGACGCGAAGGTCATCGTGGCGGGCGAGACCGTCGCCGTCCCCGACACCCCGCGCACGGTGTGGCGCCTCGAGGAGTGGCAGGCCGGCGCCAGGGCGGACGGCGCCGCGGCGGATGCCGCCCGCCGCCCTCCCGACATCGGCGGCGAGACCGTCGCCGAAATCATCTTCACGTCTGGCGCCACCGCCGAACCGAAAGGGGTGGTGCTCACGCACCGCAACATCCTGGCGAACGTCATCCCGGTCGAGCGCGAGATCCACAAGTACAAGCGCTATGCCCGGCCTTTCGCCCCGATCCGCTTTCTGAATCTTCTGCCGCTCAGCCACATGTTCGGGCAGTCGCTGGCCACTTTCGTGCCGCCGATGCTCGAGGGGGTGGTCGTCTTCACGCGCAGCTATTCGCCGCACGACATCGTGCGGCAGATCCGCGAGCGCCGCGTGTCGGTGCTGGTGTGCGTGCCGAAGATGCTGGAGGTGCTGCGCGACCACGTCGTCCGGCTGCATCCCGAAGCCGCCGACCCACCGCCCACAGGGATGCACTGGGCGCGCCGCTGGTGGCGGTACCGCCGCATCCACCGGACGTTCGGGTTCAAGTTCTGGGCCTTCGTCGTCGGCGCGGCGCCGCTCGATCCCGAGCTCGAGAGCTTCTGGGGGCGCCTCGGGTTCCTCGTCGTCCAGGGATACGGCCTCACCGAAACGGCGCCGATCGTCACGCTCAACCACCCCCTGCACGCCGCGCGGGGAGCCGTCGGCAAGCCCATCGCCGGCGTGGAAGTCAGAATCGCCGAGGACGGCGAGATCCTCGTGCGCGGCGACAACGTGACGAGCGGCTACTACAACGCCGCCGACGAAACGCGGCGGGCCTTCCGCGACGGCTGGTTTCACACCGGGGACATCGGCGAGCTGGACCCGACCGGGCACCTGCGGATCCGCGGCCGCAAGAAGGAGATGATCGTCACGCCGGAGGGGCTGAACGTCTTCCCCGATGACGTGGAGCGCGTGCTGAATGCGATCCCCGGTGTGCGCGAATCGGCCGTGGTCGGCGCGCCGCCTGAGGGTGGATCCGCGAGCGCGGAGCGCGTGCACGCGATCATCGTGGCGGACGAAGGGCTCGACCTCGACGAGGTCGTCCGGACGGCGAACGCGCAATTGCAGGACCACCAGAAGATCCGCGGTGCGGCGCTCTGGACGTCGGGCGAACTGCCGCGCACGGAAGGGACCCGCAAGCTCAAGCGCCGCGAGCTCAAACACTGGCTGATGGGACAGGCGGGTGCCACACGGCCGGCCGGGCAGCGTGGCGTGGCCGCGGTGGTGGAGCGGTTCGCCGCGGGCAGAACGGTCACCCCCGACACCTCGATCGACGAGCTCGGACTCAGCTCCCTCGAACGCGTGGAACTGATGATGGCCCTCGAGGATGCGTTCCAGGTGACGATCGACGAAGCGAGCTTCGCGGCCGCGGCGACCGTCGCGGATCTCGAGCGGCTGACGAACCCGCTCGAGGCGCCGGACGTGCGCGGCGCCGTGCAGACCGCCGAGCCATTCGACTTCCCCTCCTGGAACCGGTCGGCGCTGGCGGAGTTCGTGCGAGGCATCAGCCTCGCCACCTGGATTCTTCCGCCGCTGCGGTTCTGGGTTCGCCTCGAGGTCCGCGGCAGAGAGCACCTCGCGGGCCTGAGAGGCCCGGTCATCTTCGCGGCCAACCACCAGAGCCACTTCGACACGCCGGTCCTCCTGCAGGCGCTGCCGGGACACTGGCGCAGGCGGGTCGCGCCGGCGATGCTGAAGGAGTTCTTCAAGGCGCACTTCTATCCCCGGCAGTTCGCCTGGCGATCGCGCCTGACCAACAGCACGAACTACTACCTCGCCTCGCTGTTCTTCAGCGCGTTTCCGATACCTCAGCGGGAAACCGGGGCCAGGCAGACGCTGCGCTACATCGGCGAGGTGATCGAGGACGGCTACTCCGTGCTGATCTTCCCCGAGGGCAAGCGAACCCAGGCCGGAGAGATGGCCCCGTTTCAGCCCGGGGTCGGCATGATCGCCTCCCGCCTGGGGGTCCCCGTCGTGCCTGTCCGCATCGAAGGTCTGGAGAAGATCCTCCACCAGTCGTGGAGCTTCCCGAAGCGCGGACGCGCGCGCGTAGCCTTCGGTCCTCCTATGTCACTGAAGGGCAACGATTACGCGGCGCTCGCGGCGGAAGTCGAACGGGCCGTCCGGTCCCTGTGACACGGCTCAGTTTGCTGCAGCTCGGCCAATATGGCACAATCTTTGTTTGGAAAGGATAGCGATTGAGCAAGGATGATCTGATTGACGTGCAAGGCACCGTGGTTGCGGTCCACAGCGGCGGGCTTTACCGCGTGCAGTGCGACCAGGGACACGAGGTGCTTGCCCAGTTGAGCGGCCGGATGCGCCGCTTCCGGATCAAGGTCGTGCCCGGCGACCGCGTCACCGTCGGCGTCTCTCCCTACGATCCGGTCCGCGGCATCATCACCTTCCGCGCACGCTAGAAAAAACAGGTTTGAACTCCCACACAACACACGCAAAGTCAGCCACCCGCGGACGGGGCAGGCGAGGTCCCCGGAAGGGGGGCCGTCCGGCCCATCACCCGCAGGCCGTGGCGCTGCCGCCGACCCCGGTCACCCGCCAGCAGGCGGAGTACGATCCGCGCCCGGTGCCGTTCGAGTCGCTGGCGCTCGAGCCGTCGCTGATCGAGGGGATCCGCGTCCGCGGCTTCACGGCCACGACGCCCATTCAGAGCGCGGTCATCCCGTTCGTGATGAACGGCGACGACCTGATCGGTTGCGCGGCGACGGGCACCGGCAAGACGGCGGCCTTCCTGCTGCCGATCCTGAACCGGATGCTGAAGGCGCGCGCCGCGGCCCCCGAAGAGCGCGGCTACACGCGCGTGCTGATCCTCGCCCCGACGCGCGAACTCTGCGTGCAGATCGCCGACGACGTCGAAGGGTTCACGTATCACACCGACATCACGAGCGTCGCGGTCTACGGCGGCGTCGACATGGGGCCGCAGGAACGCGCGCTCAAGTCGGGCGTCGACATCGTGATCGCGACCCCCGGCCGGCTGATGGATCACATGCGGTCGAAGACCGTCAGCTTCGACAAGCTCGACACGCTCGTGCTCGACGAGGCCGACCGGATGATGGACATGGGCTTCTGGCCCGACGTGCGCCGCATCGTGCAGACGCTGCCCGACAGCGCCGCACGCCAGACGCTGCTCTTTTCGGCGACGATGGCCGAAGAGGTCCTGAAGCTGGCCGACGAGCTCGTCGTGGACGCGAAGTACGTGCAGATCGGCGTCGGCGGCGGCGCCGCGAAGTCGATCACCCACACCATCGAGACCGTGCCGTCGGGTAAGAAGACGGAATGGCTCGCCCGCTTCCTGCGGCGCACGGACGGCCCGGTGCTGGTCTTCGTGCGCACCAAGTCGGGCGCGGAACGCCTGGCGCGCCAGCTCGCCGCATCGGGTCTGAAGGCCGCCGCGCTGCACGCCGACCGTACGCAGCAGCAGCGGACGCAGGCCATCGAGGGCTTCCGCAGCGGGCGCTACCGCGTGCTCGTCGCGACGGACGTCGCGGCACGCGGGCTCGACATCGACGGCATCACTCACGTCGTCAACTACGAGGTTCCACAGAACCGCGAGACTTACGTCCACCGCGTCGGGCGGACCGGCCGCGCGGAGGCCACCGGCACGGCGCTGACGCTCGTCGCCCCCGAGGAACTGCGGGCGCTCGAGGCGCTGCAGCGCTCGGTCGGCATAGAAATGCAGGGATGATGGACGAGACGAATCCGACGACTACGCCGCTCTCCGCCGAACCGGCGGCCGAGCCGAACACGGACGCCGCGCCCCAGACGGTGTCGCCCGCGGTCGAGAAATTCCGCTCGTGCCGGTGGCGCTGCGATCCCGACGCGGGAGAGTTCTGCACGCACCGCGACGTGCTGCCGTTTGCCGGCAAGGAAGGCTTCGTGGCCGAGTCGTGGTGCCCCGAGTGCGCCTTCTACAAGCTGCGCCGCACGCCCAAGAAGCGCGACTACAGCACGTACTGACGCTGCGCGCAGGCAACTCCAAACGCCAAACGCCAAACGCCAAACGCCAAACGCCAAACGCCAAAGTTCAAACGCCAAATCCCAAACTCCTGAAGCCGGTGGGAGTCTCCCGTTCGGTGTTTGGGATTTGGAGTTTGGAGTTTGGAGTTTGAAGTCGGCGTCTTCGCTATTCAGAAAATTCCTTCGCCAGTTCGATCCATTCTCCGTTGGGCGCGAGCTCCTGGTACGCCTTCCAGTGCGGCTTCGCCTCGCCCGAGTGCCCCGTTTTCTCGAGCGTGACGGCGAGATAGAAGTGAGCTTCCGGGTACGCGGGGTTCAGCGCGACGGCGTTGCGGTAGCAGCCCAGCGCCCCGTCGAAGCGGCCGAGATCGTGAAGGATGTTGCCCAGGTTGAAGTGCGCCTCGAAGCAGTCGGGTTCGAGACCGATCGCGCGCTCGTAGAGCGCCTGGGCCTCGATCAGCTCGTCGCGTGCGTAGTGGATGTTCGCGAGGTTGACGATCGCCGGCACGAGGTCCGGATCCACGATCAGCGCCTTGCGATACGCCGCCGCGGCCGGCTCCATGTGCTGCTCCTGCCCGTCGTCGAGGCGCGAGCCCTCGACGAAGTACTTGGCGGCGAGCGCCGACTGCGGATCCGCATACGGAATCTGGCGGACGTCGCGCGACGGCGGCTCGGCCATGGCGGCACGTCGGGCCCTGTGCTGGTCGAGCGCGACGACCTTCGCGCGCGGCGCATCGCTGGCGGGCTGCGGCTCCTGGAAGTCGAGCTGGAGCTGCCCCTGCCGTTCGGCCGCGAGCGTGCGCAGGATCGTCTTCAGCGGCGTGCCCCGGTCGAGCTCCGCGGCCACCTGCTTGATCACCTGCAGATCCGCGAACGAGTACTCGCGCCGGTCGCGCGGCATGTGCGACTGCCGCAGCAGCCCCCATTTCTCGAGATACTGCAGATGCTTTTCGGTGATCCGCGGATAGAGACTGCGGATCTGCCGGTGGCCGAGCGATCCGGCGCTCGATGACGAAGGGGACGTCATTCACACCGGAAGATGGCTGAGGGCGGGATTCTTGTCAACTCCAAACTCCAAACTCCAAACGCCAAACCTCAAACTCCAAACCCCAAACCTCAAACTCCAAACTCCCAACGCCGAACGCCAACTCGAACCCGGCATGCCAATGAAGCGGACGTGAGCGCGTTCCGCTGATGCCGGAGCGGCGGGTCCCATAGAATGGGAGACCATGCTGCTTGCGGGAGACATCGGCGGCACGAAGACGCTGCTGGGGCTGTTCGCGCCAGCGCCGGAGCGCCCGCGGCCGATCGAGGTCGGCGAGTTCGTGACGCTCGACTACGCCGGGCTCGAGCCGATGATCCGCGAGTTCCTCGGTGCGCAGGGGATCGACACGCGGAGGATCGAGGCGGCCTGCTTCGGCGTCGCGGGGGCGGTGACGAGCCAGGTGGCGCGGCTGACGAACGTGCCGTGGATCGTCGACGCGATGCGGCTCCAGGAAGAGCTCGCGCTGAAGCGCGTGCGGGTGCTGAACGACCTCGAGGCGCTCGCCTACGGCGTCACCGTGCTCGAGCCTGGGGAGCTGAAGTCGCTGCAGGTCGGCGTGCCGCTGCCGGGCGGCAATGCGGCGGTCATCGCCGCCGGCACGGGCCTCGGCGAAGCGATGCTCCACAACGTCGACGGGCGCTTCATTCCCGCCGCGTCCGAAGGGGGGCACGGCGATTTCGCCGCGCGGACGCCCCGCGAGATGGAGATGGTCCGCGACCTGACGCGCATCTTCGGCCGCGTCGGCGTCGAGCTCGTCGTCTCGGGCCCCGGCCTCGTCAACATCTACCAGTTCACGCACGAGGCGTTCGGCGCGGGCCCCACGCTCACGCCGAACAGCCTCGCGCCGGCGCGGCTCTGCGACGGCGTCGGCCCGTTGCGCGACGCCGGCGATCTCGGCGCGCGCATCAGCCGCTCGGCGATGGAAGGCCGCTGCGAGCGCTGCGTCGAGGCCTTCGAGATGTTTCTCGCCGCGTACGGCGCCGAGGCAGGGAACCTCGCGCTGCGCTACGTGGCGACGGCAGGCGTGTACATCGGCGGCGGCATCGCGCCCAAGATCCTGCCGGCGCTCGAGTCGGGGGTGTTCATGGAGGCGTTCAGGAGCAAGGAGCCGATGGCGCACCTCGTCGCGACGATCCCTGTGGCGGTGATCCTGAATCCCGAAGCCGGGCTCGTGGGGGCCGCCGTCCACGCCCAGGACGTGTCGTTCGCCCGCTGATGCTGACCGTTCGGCTCTGCACGGCGCTCATTCTCACTCTTTCGGCGATGGCGTGCGCCCGCGGCGACTCACCGCCCGCTGCGGGTCGGGACGCCCCGCAGCGCCCGTGGATCCTTCTCGTGACGCTCGACACCACGCGCGCGGACGCGATCGGGCCGGGTGCGCGGGCCGATACGCCGGCGTTCAACGCCGTCGCCGCGCGCGGACGGCGGTTCCTCCAGGCGTACGCCACCGCTCCCGAGACCCTTCCGTCACACGCCTCGATGCTCACCGGCCTCTACCCGGCGGGCCACGGCGTTCACGAGAACGCGCGCTTCGTCCCCGCCGCTCACCCGCTCGCCGCCGAACGGCTCCGTGACGGGGGCTACACGACCGCCGCCTTCGTGTCGTCATTCGTGCTCGCGCGCCGGTTCGGCCTCGCGCGAGGATTCGAGGTGTATGACGACGACCTGCCCGCCGGCGCGGCGGAGCGGTCCTCCGCCGAGACCACGGACCGCGCCCTCGCCTACCTGCGCGACGCCCGGCAGCCGCAGTTCGTCTGGGTCCACTATTTCGATCCGCATACGCCGTACGCGCCGCCCGCGCGGTTCCGCGACCGCTACCGCGACGCACCGTACCTGGGCGAGGTGGCGGCCATGGACGAACAACTCGGCCGGCTCGTCGCCGCGTTCGACGACGCGGCCCGGCGCGCCGGCGCCGAGCCCGCCGTGATCATCGCCGCCGATCACGGCGAAGGGCTCGGCGACCACGGCGAGCTCCAGCACGGCAACCTCCTCTATCAATCGACGATGCACGTGCCGCTGGTGATCGCGGGTCCAGGCGTCGCACCAGGCACGAGCGACACGCCGGTCAGCGTCCGCCGGATCTTCCACACGCTGCTCGACTGGGGCGGCGTCGACGCCACCGACAGCCTGCGCGGAAACCCGCGGGAGGTCGTTCTCGGCGAGGCGATGAAGCCGTATCTGAGCTATGGCTGGCAGCCGCAGATCATGGCCGTCGAGGGCACGCTGAAGGCGATCCTCGCCGGCCGCGTCGAAGCGTACGACCTCGCGGCCGATTCACACGAGACGCGCGATCTCGGCTCCGGCGCGAGGCTCCCGCAGGCGCTCCGGCGGGCGCTCGACGATTATCCGGTGCCGTCGCTCGAGGGGACGCACGCGAGCGACACGCTGAGCGACGAGGCGCGCCGCAGCCTCGCCAGCCTGGGCTACGTCAGCGGAGGGGCCACCCCGGTCGTCCGCCGCGACGCGCCGCGCCCGGTCGACATGGTCGCGATCTTCGAGACGATCGACCGGGCCTCGACGCTCTTCGTGAGCGAGCGGTATCGCGAAGCGATTCCGCTGCTGCAGGCGATCCTGGCGAAGGATCCGCACAACCTCGACGCCGCGCTGCGGCTGGCGACCGCGCATTCCATGCTGGGGCAGCCCGCGCAGGCCCTGGAGGCGTTCCGGCGCGCCGCGGCGATCGCGCCGAAATCGGAGGACGTGCGGCTGTACCTGGCGCTCCACTACACGCGCGGGCCCGACTGGGCGCAGGCGGCCCCCACGCTCGAGAAGATCGTCGCCGACACTCCCGACCGCGTCGCCGCGGTCGAAGGGCTCGCCGTCGTCCGCGAGCGGCAGGGTCGGCTGGCGGATGCCGTCCGTCTGCGGCAGCGTGCGTATGCCCTCCGTCCCGCAGCGCCCGCCGAGCTCGTACGTCTGGGCGAACTGGCGATGGCATCGGGTGAGACGATGGCTGCCATCGATGCGTTCGAGAAGGCACGGGCGCTGCAGAGGGGTGCGTTCGCGAACGATCTCGAGCTCGGCGTCCTGTACCTGGACGCCCGCCGGCTCCCCGAGGCGCGCGACGCGCTCGACCGCGTCCCTTCATCGCATGCCGGATATCCGATGGCGCTGTTCAAGCGCGCGCAGGTGAGCGTGCTGTTGAACGAGCCGGACGCCCGCACCAGGATCGACGTCGCACGAAAGCACGCCGACGCGACCACCCGGGATCTGATCGCCCGCGAGCGGCTGTTCCAGCGCAGGTAGTTCGGCGGCCGCTGCCGACAGTGGTCGCCGGCTGTCGCTGGAGACTCTCGTGTCGTTCGGTAGCTGTCACCGCAGCGCGGCTGACGGCGGTGTGGATGTGCAGACCGAGAACGGAAAAAGGCCCGGCGGAGAACTCCGCCGGGCGTTGTGAGGTGAGGTGCGTCCGCCTAGAACGTGAACCGCGCGGACAGCTGCACACGCCGCGGCTCGTAGTAGCTCCGCGGCACGCCGAATGAGGTGCTCGTGCGGACCGGATTGATGTTGTACCCGGTCTGCTTGTTGAAGAGGTTGTACACGTCGGCCACCAACTGCATCGAGTAGCGGTCGGCGAAACGGAACCGCTGCGTGTAGTTCAGGTCCAGCTGATAGTGCGGATCCGAGCGCCGCGAGCCCGCGGGTTCGACGTACTTGGACGAATCGCTGCTGTCGGCGCCCGGCATGTGCGCGTACGGCAGGCGGTCCCACGCCTCCCAGGGCTGACCCGACTGCGCGACCCAGTAGCCGCCGACAGAGGCGTTCCAGCCCAGCTCGTAGGCGCCGAACAGCTTCAGCAGGTGCGGACGATCGCCGCGCAGCCGGCCGTCGCGGAAGTTCCAGAGCTGGCGCCCGGGGCCGTCGGCAATGAAGGACGAGCCGATGAAGATGTTCGCGTCATTGCCGGCCGTCGTGTTGTCCTGGTCGAAGTTGCCCCAGTAGCGGCTCAGCGTGTACGACCCTTTGAAGAACGCCCGCTGGCCGCGCCAGTCGGTCTCGATCGTCGCCTCGCGGTACTTCGTGTAGGCGCCGTCGAGCTCCGCAATCACGTACGTCGACCCGCTGAGGGTGCCACTGCCGATCTCACGGCGGTAGTCATCGAGGTTCGGGATGTACAACCCCTTGGCCTGGATGTCGGGAGGCGCATCGGAGAACAGCCGGGCGTTGTTGTTGACGTCCTCCCAGAAGTTGCTGCCCTCGCGGTACCGCCCGTACGCCCGGATCGACCAGCCGCCGGCGAGCTGCCGGGCCGCGCCGATCAGGATCTCGTCGATCTGCCGCGGATCCATGTCGGGGACGAACAGCTTGCCCGACGACGACCGCACGGGCTGCACGGCGAAGAGCCGCCCCTGGGCGTCGAAGTCGGCGTTGAGCGTCACCGCCAGGTTGCGGTCCCACGACGCCGCGCGCGGCAGCGAGCTGGCCGCCGGGTTGTACCGCGCATAGTTGGCGTACACCGTGTCACGCCCGTTGTACGACCAGACGGCGCCGAGCCGCGGCTGGATCATCTTGCTGAACGGGATGTCGTACATCTCGTACTTGTTGCCGACCGCCGCGCGGAAACCGAACAGCGTCGCCGACGAGTCACGGCGGAGCCCCTGCCCGAAGAGCGTGTCGTTGCTCATCAGAACGCCGAGGTTGACGGTCACGCTGTTCCAGCGGATCGTGTCGTTGATCTCCACGTTCTGCGAGCGGTACTCGGAGTGGATCTTCGGGACCGCGCCGATCCCCTGCTGCTGGAAGGCGGCGCGGAAGAAGACCGGAACCCCGCCGGTGGAGATCGTTCCGCCTGGCACCGTGATCAGGCCCCAGCCGTTCGAGCTCCGCACGAGATCCTCTTCATCGAGGTACCACTGGTAGCCGACGTGCAGGTCGTGCGCGATGCGGCTGCCAAAGGTCGTGTTGTAGGCGACCTTCGCCTCCGTCCGGTAGAAATCGTTGTCGTCGAACTGGCTCCCGTAGCCGACGATGCCGCCGCCGGTGCGGACGCCGGCGGCGTTCACGTAGCCATACCGCTGGATCAGCGGTGCGATGAAGTTGTTGAACGCGGTGTTGGTGGTCGGCGATGGCACCTGGAAGCGGCCCAGCGTGTCGAGGGCGTTCAGGTCGAGCTGCGTCCCGATGGCCGTGCTGACCGCCGCGTTCGACACGAAATCGGGCCGCCCGGTGGTCTCGAGGCCGAAGCTGGTGAACTTCGCGGTCACGTGGCTGCGGGAGTTGATCACCCATGAAGCCTCGCCGATGCCGATCCGCTGTCGCGACTCGTTGCCGGTGCCGGTGGTCGGCGCCGAGAACTGGCCGAACAGGTCGCTCGTCTCGCCGCGCTCCGAGTCGCGATAACTGGCGTTGAGCAGGATCGCGCTCGTCGGGCTGAAGGTCAGCTTGCCGAAGCCCTCGTTTCTGGTGCTCCGGTAGTCGGGCAGCTCGCCGTAGGCGTTCGAGCGCAGCTCGCGGGTCCGTTCCGGCCGGTAGTACGACCCGTAGAAGAACAGCCTGTCCCGGACGAGAGGGCCGCCGACGTTCAGGGTGGTCCAGGTCCGTGTCTGCTCGTACTTGGTCAGCGTGGTCTGTGCCGGCGCGGCGGCCATGTCGGGCGTCTGGAGCTGGAACTGCGCCATCCCCGAGAAGCGGTTCGTGCCCGACTTGCTGACCGAGTCGATGGTGAACCCGCCGGACCGCTCGAAATCGACGGCGCGCGCGCCGCCGCGGACCGTCGTGACCTGCTCGATGTCGTGCGACGCCGGTTCCGACGCGAGCGTGCCGAAGAGCGGCAGCGTCACGTTGACGCCGTCGAACTGGTACACGTTGTCCTGGCCGCTGCCGCCGGCGCTCGGGCCGCGCACGGAGTCCTGGGTGAACTGGACGGCAGGAATCAGCTTGAGCAGGTCGCGGTACTCCTGGCCGACGGGGAGCGCCACGATCTGTTCGCTCGTCACGCCGCTCCTGAGCGCCGCGGAGCTCGGGTCGACGAGTGTCGTGGCGGCGGCGACTTCGACCGTCTCCGTCACCCCACCCACGCCGAGGGTGGCATCGGCGATCGTCTCCGACTGCAGCTGGACCGCCGCGGTGCGGGTCACCGTCTGCATCCCGGCCAGTTCGAACTTCAATGTATAGGTACCCGGCGGCAGCGCCGGGAGCCGATACTCACCGTTTGGTCCGGTCGTGGTCACGCGCGGCGTCGGCAGCACGTTCGAGCTCGCCTCGACCGTGACGCCGGGCAGCACACCGCCGCCCGTATCGACGACCCGCCCCACGATCGCGCCCGTCTGCTGGGCATACGCCGCGCTCGACGGCACGGCGAGCATCAGCGCGCAAAGCGCTGAAAACACACGTACAAACTTCATCAAGGCCCCTCCAGTCCGAAGGCCGCGATTATACATGCGGCGTCGCTCGGCTCGACCGGCGTTCACGTCAGCGCCACCGCGTCGGGCATTGACCGGATAACGCCGGCCGGCAGGTCCACGGCCAAGGGCCTTCTTTTGGCCAGACCTCCTGTACTTACTTGACGCCACTGGCCGGTGCTCATACGCTACGCTCGTCGATCGCCACCGCTCGGGGTCGACTCTTCCTGGAGGAACAGTGATGCGGAAGCTATGGCTCCTGGCGATGGCGCTCATGTTGATGGCGCCGTCGGTGATCCTGGCCCAGGGCACCACGTCTCGCGTGACGGGCACCGTCACCGACAAGACGGGGGGTGTCGTGCCGGGTGCGACCGTGACCCTCACCAACGAGGGGACGGGGGTTTCCTTTACGACGGCGACCAACGCCGCCGGGCAGTACTCATTCGAAGCCGTGCAGGTCGGCACTTATACCGTTGCGATCGAGCTCCAGGGGTTCAAGCGCTTCACGTCGAGCGGCAACGCCGTACGGATCGGCGAACCCACCACCCTGAACGCGGCGCTGGAACCGGGCGGTCTCGAGGAGACGATCGAGGTGCGCGCGGCGTCGCAGATCGTCCAGACCACCACTTCGGGCAACCTCGGCTCGACGTTCGACCAGCGCACCATCGAGAGCCTCCCGATCATGGGGGCCCGCGGGCGCAACCCGCTGGAGCTCGTGCTGACGCAGCCGGGCGTGGTGTCGGGGGCCAACACCGGCGGCGGCGTGCACGTGAACGGCGCGCGCGACCGCGCCTGGAACTTCACCCTCGACGGCATCGACTCGAACGAGTCCAGCGCCGGCGGCTCGAACTTCTCGCCGCTGCGCACGAACCCCGATGCGCTGTCGGAGTTCAAGATCCTCACCGGGAACCAGACGGCCGAGTACGGGCGCAACAGCGGCGGCCAGGTGGCGATGATCACCCGCTCGGGCACGAACAACCTCAGCGGCACGCTCTTCTACTTCGATCGGCGTCCCGAGTACAACGCGAACGAGTGGGAGAACAACATCGACGGGATCGGCAAGCGGATCTTCAAGCAGTACATGCCGGGCTACAGCCTCGGCGGCCCCATTCGCAGAAATCGCACATTCTTCTTCACGAACACCCAGTGGCTCCGCGCCGACCAGACGCAGAACGTCACGCGGACCGTGTACACGCAGACGGCGCGGCAGGGCATCTGGCGCTTCAACACGACCGGCCGCAACCAGCCGCTCGGCACCGCCTCGCCGTCGATCGACGCGAACGGCAACCCGATCGTGCCGATCGGCACGTACAACATCGGCGCCAGCGATCCGGCCCGGCTCGGCCTCGATCCGACGATCCTCGCGATCATCAACAGCACGCCGCTGCCGAACAACTGGACCCTCGGCGACGGCCTCAATACCGCGGGGTTTACGTTTGCCGCACTCGAACAGGAACGGCAGATGGACTTCGTCGGAAAGATCGATCACGTGTTCAACAGCAGCCACAGCGCGTTCTTCCGGTACTCGCAGGGTTACCAGAACACGTTGTGCGACTCGGGGAACAGCGGGCTCGCCCCCTTTCCGGGCGCGAGCTGTATCGTCGAAACGAAGCGGAGCCCACTCAACTGGGCCGCCAACTGGCGCTGGAGCGGTCGCGGCAACCTCGTCAACGAGCTGGTGGTCGGCGAAAATGATTTCAGCTTCGACTTCGTGATCCCGACGGCGGATCCAACGAAGTACACCCTCAGCGCGCCCGTGACGTGGCCGGAAACGTTCGAGTGGGGCAACAAACGCGGCGTCAGGACGTACCAGATCGTCGACAACCTGAGCTGGCTCAGGGGTGCACACAGCTTCCGCTTCGGTACGAACCTTCGCTTCCAGCGGCATACCGACGTTCGGGGATCCGTCGCCGGCGCGAATGTGTCCCCCGTAGTGAACTTCAGCACCGCAGTGCAGGCGGTCGATCCGGCGACCTTCGGCATTCCCTCGACGATCCAGACCGCGAACGACCGGCCGGCGCTCCAGAGCAGCATCAACTTCCTGCTCGGACGCGTGGGCACGCTGACGCAGGCGTTCGTCCAGCAGGGGAACGCCTACGGCCCCGGCGGCACGCTCTTCAACTTCCAGGCGGATTTCCACGAGATCGACTTCTACGCGCAGGACACCTGGAAGCCGCGGTCCAATGTGACCGTCGACATGGGGCTGCGGTGGGAAGCGAAGCTCGCGCCGCGCAATCCCGACAGCCTGATTCGTCGGCCGAATCAGCGGGTCGCCGTCGGCGAAGCCCCCTCGAACACGCTCCGCTGGGAGCAGGGGAAGCTGTACGAGGACGACTGGAACAACTTCGCCCCGTCGATCGGCGTGGCGTGGGACCCGCGCAACGACGGCCGCCAGGTCGTCCGCGGCAACTACCGCATGGCGTTCGACCGCATCAACACGTTCCTGCTCTCGTCGGCGATCTTCCAGAGCATCCCGGGGATCACGACGAGCGTGACGAACACCTCGTTCGGCCAGGCGGGCGGACGCCTGCGCCAGGGGCTGCCCTCGCTCCAGCCGACGGTGTCGCCGGAGAACTTCCTGCAGCCACCGGCGGTCGGCACCGGCTCGATGCGCGTCGTCGATCCGAACTTCCAGACGCCGACCACGCACGGGTGGGCGATCAGCTACCAGCGGCAGCTCTTCAAGCAGTCGCTCATCGAGATCGCCTACGTCGGCCGCCGCGCGGAGAACCTGTTCGGCGCCTACAACGTCAACCAGGCGGAGATCTTCAGCAACGGCTTCCTCGATGCGTACAACATCGTGAAGGCGGGCGGGGAGAGCGCGCTGATGAACCAGCTCCTGCAGCCGCACACCGACCGGCGGGCGACCGAAACGGGCTCGCAGATGGTGCGCCGGCTGTTCGCGTCGAACCTGGAACTGAACTCCGTCGCTTCCCTGGCGGGGACGTTCGCCGCCCGGACGCAGGGAGGCCGTGCGCTGACGGAGATCGCGGGGCTCGGGCCGTTCTTCTTCTACCCGTACCCGCAGTTCCTCGGCGGGATGATCGTGATCGACTCCGAGGACTACTCGCGCTACCACGCGCTCGAGATGAAGCTCGAGCGGCGGTTCGCCGACGGCTACAGCTACCTGTTCGGCTACACGCTGTCGCGCTCGAAGGACACGCGCTCGTTCGACCCCGCGTTCACCGTCGTGGGCACCGCCAACGCGCAGTCGGCGTCGAGCACGCCGTTCAACATCCACAACCGCGCTCTGAACTACGCCCTGTCGGACTTCGACCGCACGCACGTCTTCCAGGCGCAGACAGCCTGGGAGCTGCCCTTCGGCCAGGGGCGCCGCTTCGGCGGGTCGGTCGGCCGGACCGCCGACATCCTGATCGGCGGCTGGCAGCTCTCCGGACAGATGGTGGCGCAGAGCGGCCGGCCGATGACGGTCTACAGCGGCTCGAACACGCTCTCGAACATCGTGCAGACGCCGGCGAACTGCAGCGGCTGCTCGAGCCGGTTCGGATCGATCCACGAGGAGAACGGGATCGTCTTCTACTTCACGCCCGAGGAGCGCGCGAAGTTCAGCACACCGGCGCCTGGCGAGATGGGGAACACCGGACGCAACTTCTTCCGGGCGCCGGGCAGCTACAACGTCAACCTGTCGCTCGCGAAGCGGACGCGCATCTCGGGCAGGCAGATCCTCGAGATCCGGGCCGACAGCAGCAACGTCCTGAACCACCCGATCTGGGGGCTGCCGACGCTGACGACGACCTCCACCCTGTTCGGACGCAACCGCACGCCCGACGGCAACCGCGCCCGCAAGATCATGCTGGGGGTGAAGTACTACTTCTGACGCCCGGCGAGACGCATCGGAGGGGCCGGCGTCGGTCGGCCCCTCCGACGGTTCGACAGCGAGGGCGGTCGCGCGATACGCGCAGCCGCCCTTTTGCTTTAGATTAGTGCGACATGCAGACCCGGTTCGCCGCAGCCGTCATCCTGTGCCTCGTCACCGCCGCATCAGGGCCTTCCGCTCAATCCCCCTCCCCGCTCGCGGACCTGAAGACGAAGCCCGAGCGGACCGACTTCCAGGAAACGAGCCGCTACGACGAAGTCGTCGCGTTCATGCAGGCGGTCGCGAAGGCGGCGCCCGGCAAGGTGCACCTCACGACGTTCGGCGAAACCGTGGAGAAGCGGGCCCTGCCGCTCGCGGTGGTCGGCGCGCCGGGTGCCACGCCTGACGCCGTCCGCGGCACCGGCAAGACCCGCGTCTACATCCAGGGGAACATCCATGGAGGCGAGGTCGAGGGGAAGGAGTCGGCGCAGATCCTGCTCCGCGAGCTCGCGCAGGGCAGGCACGACGCGTGGCTGAAGACGACGGTGCTGCTCGTGGCGCCGATCTACAACGCCGACGGCAACGAGCGGTTCGCGCTGAACAATCGCGGACGGCAGCACGGGCCGCTGGGCGGGCAGGGGCAGCGGCCGAACGCCCAGGGCCTCGACCTCAACCGGGATCACATGAAGCTCGATTCGCCGGAGGCGCGCGCGTTCGTGAAGCTGATGAGCGACTACGACCCGCACGTCGCGATGGATCTCCACACCACCAACGGCACGCGCCACGCGTATCACCTGACCTACGCGCCGCCGTTGAACCCGGCGACCGATCCGGGCATCATCTCGCTGCTTCGCCAGGACTGGCTGCCGTGGGTGACGAAGGCGGTCCGGGAGAAGTACGGCTGGGACATCTACTACTACGGCAACATCGAGGGGGGCCGCGGCGGCGGTGCGGTGGAGCGGTCGTGGCGGTCGTTCGACAGCCGCCCCCGCTTCAACAACAACTACATCGGCCTGCGCAACCGCGTCGCCGTGCTGAGCGAGGCGTACTCCTATGCCTCCTTCCGCGACCGCATCCTCGCCACCAGCCGCTTCGTGGAGGAGAATCTCAACTTCATTCACGCGAACGCCGAGCGCGTCCGGAAGACGGTGACCGAGGCCGACGCGAAGCCGCTGATCGGATCGCGCCTGGCCCTGCGGGCCGAGCTCGCCAGGGGTCCGGAGGTGGAGATCCTGCTCGGCGAAACGGAACAGGAGAAGCACCCGGTCGACGGCCACATCATGGAGCTGCGGAAGGACGTGAAGATCCCCGAGCGCATGCCCGAGTACGGCACGTTCCAGGCGACGCACACCGAGCGCGTGCCTTCGACGTACTACGTCCCGGCCGCCCTGACGCGGGCGCTCGAGAACCTGCGCGCCCACGGCATCCGCACGACCGTGCTCGCGAAGGCCACTACGGTGGATGTCGAGGAGTTCCAGATCGACGGCAATACGGCGGCCGACCGCGAATTCCAGGGACATCGCGAGCGCACCCTCACGGGCACGTGGGTCCCGGCGCGGCGCGAGCTCCCCGCCGGCACGGTGCAGGTCGAGGTGAAGCAGCCGCTCGGCCGGCTCGCCTTCTACCTGGTCGAGCCGCGGTCCGACGACGGGCTCGTCAACTGGAACCTGCTCGACGAGGCGCTGGGACCCGACGTGAAGGTGTTCCCCATCGTGCGCTCGCGCAACTGAACGCGGCGCAGGGGCGATCAGCGAAGACCCAGCGCGGAGGCGAACGCCGGAACGCCGTCGAAGCGATCGCCCGGCGACGGCCGCAGCGCCTTGAGGATCGCGTCCGCAGCCTCATCGGGCAGTGCCGGGGCGGCCGCGCGCAGGGGCTCCGGCGCTCCCGCCAGCATCCGCCCCAGCAGCTCCGGCATCGTGCGCCCGTCGTACGGCGGACGGCCCGACGCAAGCTCGTAGGCGAGGACGCCGATCGTGAAGATGTCCGACCGTTCGTCGACCGCGGCGCCGGTCAGCAGTTCGGGGGCGACGTACCGCAGCTCGCCGTCCTCGAGCGACACCCCGCGAAGCGTGGCGTCGTTCAGCGTCGCGAGCAGGTCCTGCGCCGACCCGATGCCCGCGGTCGAGATCATCAGCCGTTCCTCCGGCTCGGCCTCGGTGCCGCCGGCGACGCGCATGATGTCGGGGGTGAGGCCGCAGAGCAGCACCTTGCGCCGATGGAGCGCACGCGCCGCGTCGACGAGCTGATCGAGCCACGACCGCAGCCGCGGCCACGGTACGGCGCCGCCCCGCTCGAGCACCTCGCGTACGCTCGGCCCCTCGATGAAGTCGGTCACCACATACACGGAACCGGCGCTTTCGCCGTAGTCGCGCACCTGGATGATCGACGGGTGCGCGATCTGCAGCCCTTTCGCCTCGCGCAGAAAGCGGTCTCGCACGCCGCTCCAGTTCGGATGCGCGTCCGATCGCAGGATCCGGATGGCGACCGGATGGCCCAACGCGCGGTGCATCCCGCGAAAGACCTGGCTGCCAAGGCGACCGCGTCCGAGGAACTCGCCGACCTCGTACACCGCCGCGAGCCCGCCAGACGGAGCCGCGGCCGCAGCGCTCCCGCCCCGACTCTGCGGCGTGCCGAGCAACGCGTCGCGGAACTCTGCGACCGAGCGCCACCGCTCGTCCGGAGCCTTGGCGAGGCCGCGCGCGACCGCCTCGTCGATCGACGGCGGGAGGTCGGGGCGGACGGCGCGCAGCCTCGGAGCCGGCGTCGTGAGCTGCGCCGACACGATGCTCAGAAGGTCCGCGCCGGCGAACGGCGGACGTCCGGTGAGCATCTCGAACACGACGGCAGCCAGTGCGTACACGTCGGTCCTGGCATCGACCTCGCTCCCGCTCAGTTGTTCCGGCGCCGCGTACGCCGCGGTGCCGACGAACTGGTACGCTCCGGTGAGGCGCGTCTCCTCTGTCGACTGCCGCAGGTTGGCGATGCCGAAGTCCACGAGCTTGTAGGCGCGCTGGCCGCTCCCGTATTCGTGCGCGACGATGTTGGCCGGCTTGAGGTCGCGGTGGACGATGCCGTGCGCGTGCGTCAGTTCCAGGGCGGAACAGATCCCCGTCAGGATACGCGCGACGTCCTCGACCTGCAGCCGTCCGGCCGCCTCGATCTCCTCGCGCAGGCTCGGGCCGCTGAGGAGCTCCATCACCAGATAGGGCGGGCCGTCGGCCGGCATGTCGAAGTCGTAGATCGAGACGATCGACGGATGGCGCAGGCTCGCGGCCGCGCGGCTCTCGCGCAGGAAGCGCTCGCGGGCCGAGGGAGACGAGTGGTCGGGCCGCACCACCTTGATCGCGACCTGGTCCCCCAGCAGGAGCCGGCGCGCGCGATACACCGCCCCCATGCCGCCTTCGGCGAGCGGCGCGAGGATCTCGTAGCGACCGTCGAGAAGAGTGCCCGGCGCCAGCACGCAGCGATTATCCGTTATCGTCCGCCGAAGATGCCCTTCAGCTTCTTTCCGAGCCCCGAGAAGAACCCCTCGACGCCGCGGCGGACCTCCTGCTTGAACGAGCCTTCGTGCACGTGGCAGAGACGGCCGGGGACGCGGTCCCCCTCCTTGAAGTACTCGCGATACGTCGGACACGCCTCCACCGGGCGCTGATACGACACGCCGCAGAGCCGCTCTTCGCGGAGCCCCGCGGGGCGCTGGAACGGCTGCGGCGCGCGCACGCGCGCGGCCCGCCGCATGAAATCGGACCAGATCGGCAGCGCATAGCGCGACCCGTACCCGTTGCGGCCGATCGTCTTCGGCTGGTCGAACCCCACCCAGACGCCAACGACGATCGACGACGAGAAGCCGACGAACCAGGCGTCCTTGAAATCGTTCGTCGTGCCGGTTTTTCCCGCCGCCGGAAACCGCACGCCCCACGTACGCGCCGCCGCCGCCGTGCCGCGGTCGAGCACGTCGCCGAGCATCGACACCATCTGAAACGCCGACTGTTCCGACAGCACGCGCTCCCGCACGATCTCGTGGGCGAGCGCCGTATCGCCGTCGCCGTTGATGACGCGGACGATCGACCGCGGGCGCACGGCGTAGCCGCCGTTCGGGAACACGGCGAACGCGGCGGTCAGCTCGAGCGGCGTCACGACGCCGGAGCCGAGCGAGAGCGATGGCACGTCCGGGAGATTGCGCAGCCCGGCATCCGATGCCAGCCGCAGCACGGGGCGTGAGCCCATCCGCTGCTGGAGCGACGCGGCGGCGCGGTTGTTCGACTCGAGCAGCGCCGCGCGCAGCGTGAGTACGTCCGGCGTCTCGCCGGTCGCGTTGCGCGGCGCCCACTCCTCCGGCCCCTGCGGCGTCACGCTCGCCAGCCCCTCGAGCACGCTCACCGGCGAGTAGCCGTGCTCGAGCGCCGCCGCGAACACGAACGGTTTGAAGGCGGAGCCCGGCTGCCGCCGGCTGCGCGTCGCGCGGTTGAACTGCGACTGCCGGAAATCGCGGCCGCCGACCATCGCGAGGATGTCTCCGGTCGTGGGATCGATCGCCACCAGCGCCGCCTGCAGCGCCGGATCGTGAAACCGCTTGAGGCCGTCGCTGACGGCACGCTCGGCCGCGTCCTGCAGCGCCGGAACGAACGTCGTCCGCACCTCCCAGTCCGGGGGATGATCGCCGCCGAACCGGTCGCGGAACTGCTGGCGAAGGTGCTCTTTCGCGTAGCCGGCACGCGGGTCGACGGCCCCCGGGTACGGCCGGATCCTGATCTTCGCCCGCCTGGCCGCGCGTTCCTGTTCCCCGGTGATGAACCCCTCCTCGCGCATGCGCGTCAGCACGACGTGGCTCCGGGCGATGGCGCCGTCGAGGTTCGACCAGGGGGACAGTGTCGCCGGCGCCCGCGCGAGCCCCGCGATCAGGGCCGCTTCGGCGAGCGAGAGCGTCTTCGCGGGCCTGCCGAACAGGTGGCGCGACATCGTTTCGACGCCGTACACACCGGCACTGAGGTAGATCCGATTGAGGTAAAGCTCGAGGATCTGGTCCTTCGTCAGCTGCGAGTCGATGTTCAGCGCCAGCACCGCTTCGCGCAGCTTGCGACCGTAGGTTTTCTGGTTCGACAGGAACAGCGTGCGCGCGAGCTGCTGCGTGAGGGTGCTGCCCCCCTGCCGTCCCCCGTTGGACCGCAGGTTCGATACCACGGCCCGTCCGAGGGCGATGGGGTCGACGCCGAGATGCTTGTAGAACCGGTGGTCCTCGACGGCGACGAAGGCGTGCCGCACGTGCTCGGGGATCTCCGACAGCGGCACGTCGTGGCGGTGCTCGTCGAGCCGGAACCAGCGGCTGCCGTCGGCGCCCAGAAACCAGGTGTCGCCGATGCCCCGCCGCAGCTTGAAGACGACGTACGTCTGGCGGAGCAGCCACGTCGTGCCGACGACCGAGAACACCGTGAGCGCGATGAAGACGACCGCGGCGAGCCGGTGCGTCCATCCATGCCTGCGGGGGAGCGGGGAACTGCGGGTCACGACCGTCGCGCGTGGAGCCAGAGAGACAGCACGGTGTAGTAGACGGGAAAGAAGAGCGAAACGATCACGAGCGCCTTCGGCGCCTGCGGGAGCCGCCAGACGATGACGAGCATCATGACCGCCCAGACGGCGCCGAGCAGATTCGTCAGACCCCGGAGCACCGGTGTCCTCGACGGGTACACGTAGCCGATCCGCACGAACACCAGCACCACCAATGCAAGAAGCAGGACCGCGTTGAATAGCGGCGGCGTGCCCGCTGCGTGGAGATAGAGCGCCACGATGTTCCAGTACGACGGAAAGCCGGTGAAGAAATAGTCGGACGTCTTGGCGTCGAGTGACGCGAAGCCATAGCCGCTGCTGAGCAGCACAGCCGCGACCACCGCCACGCCCCATCCCGCCGGCAGGTCGCCGGGCAGGTAGAGGATCAACATTGGGACGAAGACAAAGGTCAGATAGTCGACGATGTCGTCGAGCCGTGCGCCGTCGAAGGTGGGCGTCGCGGCGGGAATCCCGGCAGCGCGTGCGAACATGCCGTCGGTGGCGTCCACCGCCGTGGCGGCGATCAGGTACAGAAAGGCGTCACGGTAGAGGCCGTCGATGGCGGCGAGTGCCGCCAGAAAGGCGAGCACCGCGCCAGACGCGGTGTAGGCGTGCACCCCCCAGGCGAAAGGCCGAGCTCGCATTTTTCCGGACATTTCTTGTGATCCTGCTCCCACGCGGTGTAAAATCTCAGCACATTCCGATCCCCACCGGGGTGTCCTTTTTCTTCAACCAGTAGTTCTGCAGCGGGCAAAGCGCGCCAAGCGTGAGCTTTCCCTCGGCTGCGCTTTCGTGAACGGATCGTCCTGTGGCCCTACCACGTCTTCCACGTCCACGCCTGCTGCTCCTGATTGCCGCGATCCTCGTGCTGACGGGCGCACCGGCGGCGCTCTATTTCGCAAAGCGTGCGCCGGTCGCCGCTCCGGTCGCGTTCTCCGACTTCATGCAGCATCTGGACGCCGGACGGGTCACGGCGGTCACCTTCGCCGAGCGCCACCTCGGCTTCACGCTCGCGGACGGCACGGTCGCCTCGACGGTCGCGCCGCCGGAATTCCTTGCCGCGAACGCGGCGTTCGTCACCGACCTCGTCCGTAGGAACGTGCGTGTGGAGGCGACGCCGGCCGCCGATCCCAACGCCCTCAACTATCCGGCCATCATCACCGGCATCGCCTTCTTCGGCCTCATCTGCTTCACCGTGTACCGGACGACCTCCGGCCGCATCCCGTCGATGTCGGGACGCACGCGCGTGGCCGAGCGGGGCGACAACATCGTGACCTTCCAGGACGTGGCCGGGGTCGACGAGGCGAAGGACGAGGTGAAGGAGATCGTCGACTTCCTCCGGCATCCCGAGCGGTTCTCGTCGGTCGGCGGACGCATTCCGAAGGGGATCCTCCTCGTCGGTCCTCCGGGAACCGGCAAGACCCTGCTGGCGCGCTCGATCGCGGGAGAGGCGGGCGTGCCGTTCCTCTTCGCCAGCGGCTCCGACTTCGTCGAGATGTACGCGGGCGTCGGCGCGTCGCGCGTGCGGCGGCTCTTCAAGGAGGCGCAGCGCCACAAGTCCTGCATCATCTTCATCGACGAGCTCGACGCCGTCGGCCGTGCCCGCGGGGGCAGCTCGCTCAGCCACGAGGAGCGCGAGCAGACGCTCAACCAGCTGCTCGTCGAGATGGACGGCTTCGCCACCCATCCCGGCATCGTCGTCATCGCGGCGACGAACCGTCAGGACATCCTCGATCCGGCGCTGCTGCGGCCGGGGCGCTTCGACCGCCAGGTGACGGTCGGAAATCCCGACCTGAAGGGGCGTGAGGCCATCCTCCGCGTGCACGCGCGTAAGATTCCAATGGATCCCGGCGTGGACCTCCGGTCGATCGCCCGCGGCACGCCCGGGTTCTCGGGCGCCGATCTCGCGAACCTGGTCAACGAGGCGGCGCTCTTCGCCGGACGCGCCGGCCGGACGATGGTGCTCGACAGCGACATGCAGGAGGCGCGCGACAAGGTGCTGATGGGCGTCGAGCGCCGCTCGGTGGCGCTGAGCGAGATGGACCGCGTCAACTGCGCGTACCACGAGGCGGGGCACGCCGTGGTCGCGGCGCTGCTGCCGAAGGCGGACCCGCTCCACAAGGTGACGATCATCCCCCGCGGCCGCGCGATGGGGGTGACGATGCAGCTGCCGGAGGCGGACCGGCACACCTACACGAAGGAGTACCTCGAAACGCAGGTCGCGGTGCTGATGGGCGGCCGCGTCGCGGAAGAGATCTTCATGAACCACATGACGAGCGGCGCGTCGAACGACATCGAGCGCGCGACCGACATCGCGCAGCACATGGTGTGCGAATTCGGCATGTCGCCGCTCGGCCCGCTGGCCTTCCGCAAGCCGGGCAACGCGTTCGAAGCCGACAAGCACCACACGGTCAGCGAAGCGACCGCGCAGCGCGTCGACGAGGAGATCCGCAGCGTCGTGATGAACGCCTACGACCACGCGACGTGGATCATCAACCGCAACAAGGACGCCGTGCGGCTGATGGCCGAAGCGCTGCTCGAGCAGGAGTCGCTCGAGGCGCACGAGATCAAGGACATTCTCGTGCGCGCGAACGCGAAGCTGTAGCCGGCCCGCTTACGCGAGCTCGTTGAGCCGCTTGTCGATCTCGGCGATCGACAGCTCGATCTGCTGTTTCCGCACGGGGTGCGTCGCGGCCTCCGCCTGACGCGCGAGGTTGAGGCGGGCGAGCTTCAGCGACTCGATCTGCCGCGCCTTCTCGGGGTCGATCTTCACCGCGCCGCCGGCGCGCTGCCGGCGCTCCGCTTCGAGCTCCTCCATGCGCTCCTGGATCCGCGCATCCGCGTCTACGAGTCCTTCTCCTGCGTCGCCCATAAGTACCAAAGCCTGCTGCGAAAGATGAGTGCCGGACGGGTTCGCGACCTGTCTGGGTGAACTTCAATTCTGCCCGAGGCGGCGCCGAAACCGCAACGGGCGGGAGCGCGACGATAGAATCGAGCCCGTGGCGATCCGCTCCCGCGCGCTCGATCTCTTCCATCCCGCCGTGGTCGAGTGGTTCCGCGACTCCTTCGAGGCGCCGACGCCGCCGCAGACGAAGGGCTGGCCGGCGATCGCCTCCGGCGAATCGACGCTGATCCTCGCCCCGACCGGCAGCGGCAAAACGCTCACCGCGTTTCTGTGGTGCATCAACCGCCTCATTTTCGAACCGCCGCCGGAGCCGGCCCGCCGGTGCCGTGTGATCTACGTGTCGCCGCTGAAGGCGCTCGCGGTCGACATCGAGCGCAACCTCCGCGCGCCGCTCACCGGCATCGTCAACCGCGCAGGCGCGCGCGGGGACGTCCATCACGTGCCGCTCATCGCCGTGCGCACCGGGGACACCCCAGCGACCGAGCGCGCGCGGTTCGCCCGCGCGCCGGCCGACATTCTGATCACCACCCCGGAGTCGCTGTATCTGCTCCTCACGTCGAACGCGCGCGACGCGCTCCGATCGGTGGACACCGTGATCGTCGACGAGATCCACGCGCTCGTGCCCGGAAAGCGGGGGGCGCATCTCGCGCTGTCGCTCGAGCGCCTCGAGGGACTGACCGGGGGAGCGCGCATTCAGCGCATCGGTCTGTCGGCCACGCAGCGTCCGCTCGACGAGGTGGCGCGCTTCCTCGGCGGGGTCGAACGCGGCACGCCACCCCGCCGTCCGGGCACGGGGAGGACGCGCGACCGGGGCGCCGACCCTGCCGCCGCGATCCACGACGAGTTCGCTGAAGACCACGCGCCGCCGGAGTATCGGCCGGTCACGATCGTCGACACCTCCGAGAAGAAGAAGCTCGAGCTCACCATCGAAGTACCGGTGGAGGACACGGCGCGGATGGGGCAGACGGACGAGATTCCCAGCGGCCCCGCCTCCCAGCCGGGCCCGCGCCACTCGATCTGGAGCGCCATCCACCCGCGGCTGCTCGAGTTGATCCGCGCGCATCAGTCGACGCTGATCTTCGTGAACAGCCGGCGCATCGCCGAGCGGCTCGCGGCGGCGCTGAACGAACTGGCAGGAGAGGTGCTCGTCCGGTCGCACCATGGCTCGCTGGCGCGGCCGCAGCGGATCGAGGTCGAGGACCGCCTGAAGGCGGGGCTGCTCCGCGGCCTCGTCGCGACATCCTCCCTCGAGCTCGGCATCGACATGGGGGCGATCGATCTCGTCGTCCAGATCGAGGCTCCCCCGTCCGTGGCGAGCGGCATGCAGCGTATCGGCCGCGCCGGGCATACCATTGGCGCGGCGAGCCGCGGCGTCATCGTGCCGAAGTTCCGGGGCGACCTCGTATCGTGCGCCGCCGTCACCCGCGCGATGCACGAGGCGAGAATCGAGTCGACGCGCTACCCGCGCAATCCGCTCGACGTGCTGGCGCAGCAGATCGTCGCGATGGTGGCGATGGAGCCGTGGCAGGTCGACGCGCTCTACCAGGCGGTCCGCTCCGCCGCCCCGTTCGCCGGCCTGAGCCGCGCGGTCTTCGAGGGTGTGCTCGACATGCTCTCGGGACGCTACCCGTCGGACGATTTCGCGGACCTGCGCCCGCGCCTTACGTGGGACCGCGTGGCGGGCACGCTCTCCGCGCGCGAGGGGGCCAGGCGCGTGGCGGTCATCAACGGCGGGACGATTCCGGACCGCGGCCTGTACGGGGTCTTCCTCGCCGGCGAGAAGGGGCCGGGCGCCCGCGTGGGCGAACTCGACGAAGAGATGGTCTTCGAGAGCCGCGTCGGCGAAACGTTTCTGCTCGGCGCCTCGTCGTGGCGCATCGAAGAGATCACGCACGACCGCGTCATCGTGTCGCCGGCGCCCGGCGAGCCCGGCAAGATGCCGTTCTGGAAGGCGGACGCCGCCGGGCGGCCGCTCGAGCTCGGACGCCACATCGGCGAGCTGGTGCGCACGCTCCGCGCGCTGCCGCCGGCGGCGGCGATCGCGCGGCTCGTCCGGCATCATGATCTGGACCAGCGCGCCGCCGAGAACCTCCTCCAGTACCTGAACGACCAGGCCGCCGCCGCGGGCGTCGTGCCGGACGATCGCACCATCCTGATCGAACGGTGCCGCGACGAACTGGGCGACTGGCGCGTCTGCGTGCTGACGCCGTTCGGCGGACGCATCCACGCGCCGTGGGCCATGGCGGCCGTCGCGCGCGCCCGCGCGGAGACGGGGCTCGACGTCGAAACCATGTGGACCGACGACGGGTTCGTGGTGCGGTTCCCCGAGACGGAGGAGCCGCCGGACACGGCGCTGCTGCTGCCATCCGCCGACGAAGTGGAAGCACTGGTCGTCCGGGAGCTCGGCGGATCCGCGCTCTTCGCGGCGAAGTTCCGCGAAGCCGCCGGACGCGCGCTGCTCCTGCCGAAGCGGCGGCCCGGCGGGCGCAGCCCGCTGTGGCAGCAGCGGAAACGGGCCGCGGACCTGCTGGCGGTCGCCTCTCGCTACGGCTCCTTCCCGATGCTGCTCGAGGCCTACCGCGAGTGTCTGCGCGACGTCTTCGACATCCCCTCGCTCGTCGAGACGCTGCGCCGCATCGAGACGCGGCAGCTGAAGGTCGCGACCACCGACTCGACGATCCCCTCGCCGTTCGCGTCGACGCTCCTCTTCACGTACGTCGCGAACTACCTGTACGACGGCGATGCACCGCTCGCCGAACGCCGCGCGCAGGCGCTCGCGATCGACCAGGCGCAGCTCCGCGAGCTGCTGGGCGACGTCGAGCTCCGCGAGCTGCTCGACGCCGACGCCCTCGCCGAGGTGGAGGCCCGCGCGCAGCAGCTGGATCCCGCGTACCGGGCGAAGTCGGTCGATGGCGTGCACGACCTGCTCCTGCGCGTGGGGGATCTGACGGCAGCGGAGGTCGCGGCGCGGTCGAGGATCGACGCCGGGCCCGCGCTCGACGAGCTCGCCAGGACACGCCGCGTCATCGGCGTGAACGTCGCCGGCGAGCCCCGGGTCGTGCCGGTCGAGTACGCCGGGCGCTACCGCGATGCGCTCGGCGTTCCGCTCCCGCCCGGGCTCCCGGAGTCACTGCTGGAGCCGAGCGAGCACGCGGCGCTCGACCTCGCGCGCCGCTACGCGCGCACCCGCGGCCCGTTCACGACGCGCGAGTTCGCGGCACGGTACGGGCTCGGCGCCGCGGCGGCCGAGCGGATCCTGAAAGACCTCTCGGCGGCCGGACGTCTGCTCGAAGGGGAATTCCGGCCTGGCGGATCGGGCCGCGAGTGGTGCGACCCCGACATCCTTCAGGCGGTCCGCCGCCGCTCGCTCGCAAAGCTGCGGCGCGAAGTGGAACCGGTGGACCCGCCGGTGTTCGTGCGGCTGCTGACCGCCTGGCAGGGGCTCACCCGCCGGCGCTCCGGGCTCGACGCGCTGCTCGACACGATCGAACACCTGCAGGGTGTGCCGCTCCCCGCGTCGATCTTCGAATCGGAGATCCTCGCCGCCCGCGTGGACGGCTACAGTGCGGCCGATCTCGACGCGCTGTGCGCCGCCGGCGAGGTCGTGTGGTGCGGCATCGAGCCGGTCGGCGAGCGCGACGGACGCCTGGCGCTGTACCTCACCGACCATCTGCCGCGGCTGCGAACGCCGCCGGCGAACATCGACCTCGATCCGCGCGAACGTGCCATCGTCGATCACCTGCGGCGCGAGGGGGCGTCGTTCTTCGCGGCGCTCCACCAGGCGGCGGGAGGCGGTTATCCCGCAGAGACGGTCGAAACGCTGTGGGACCTGGTGTGGAAGGGGCTCATCACGAACGACACGCTCCACCCCGTACGCGCGTTCACGCGTCCGCCGGAGCGCCGTTCGAGAAAACCGGCGGCGCGGGGTTTTCGCTCGCGCCGTATGGCGCCGCCATCGGCGGAAGGACGCTGGTCGCTCGTCGCACCGCGCCTCGGCAGCGGCGTCTCACCCACGGAGTGGTCGGCCGCCGTCGCGCAACAGCTCCTCTCGCGGTACGGCGTCCTCACGCGCGAGGTCGCCGGCGCAGAGGGCATCTACGGGGGATTCAGCGCGGTGTACGACGTGCTGAAGGCGCTCGAAGAGGCGGGGCGCATCAGGCGCGGCTATTTCGTCGGCGGCGTCGGAGCGACGCAGTTCGCGCTGCCGGCGGCGCTCGAACTGTTGCGATCGCTCCGCGAGCCGCCCGACGAGCCCGAGGTCGTCACGCTCTCCGCGACCGATCCAGCGAACCCGTACGGGACGATGCTGAAGTGGCCCGTGGCCGCAAACGCCACGGATTCGGGATCCGCTCAGCCGGCTGCCGGCGCCTCCGCCGGGACGGAGGCGGGCCGCGGCGCGACACGGACGATCGGCGCGCAGGTGATCTTCGTCAACGGTCACCTGGCGGCCTACCTGTCCCGCGGCGGACGGCAGGTGCTCGTGTACCTCCCGGAAGAAGAGCCGCAGCGGACGGTCGTCGGGCGGGCGCTGTCGACGCAGCTCGCGGCGATCGCCCGCACCGGCGGCCTCATGATCGCCGACATCAACGGCATCCCCGCGTCCGACCATCCGCTGGCGCCGTTCCTGGGCGCCGCCGGCTTCGCGCCGTCGGCCATGGGGTTCATGGTGCGAAGGACGTGATCGGATGCCCGAGGGGGATACCATCTTCCGGGCGGCGCGCACGCTGCACCGCGCGCTCGCCGGCCGCACCGTCACGCGGTTCGAATCCGCACTCCCGACGCTGACCCGCGTCCACGAGGACACGCCCGTCACCGGCCGCACCATCGAGTCGGTGAGCGCACGCGGCAAGCACCTGCTCATGGCCTTCTCGGGCGACCTGCTGCTGCGCACCCACATGCGCATGAACGGGAGCTGGCACATCTACCGGCCCGGCGAGCGGTGGCTGCGCCCGCGCAGCGACATGCGGATCGTGGTCGCGGTCGACGGCTTCGTCGCCGTCGGCTTCAACATTCCGGACGCCGAGTGGCTGACGCCGGCTGCCCTGCGGCGGAATCGCCCGCTCCAGTCGCTCGGACCGGACCTGCTGGCGGAAGACTTCGACGTCGAGGAGGTGATCGGCCGGGTCGTGGCGAGACGGGACGGCGTGGTGGCGGACGTCCTGCTCGACCAGCGCGTGATGGCCGGGATCGGCAACGTCTACAAGTCCGAGGTGCTGTTCGCCTGTGGCGTCAACCCGTTCGCCGCGGTCCATGCGCTCGGCATCGAGCAGGTCCGTTGTCTCGTCTCCACGGCGCGCAGGTTCCTGCGCGCGAACGTCACGGACGGCCTCGCGGCGATGACGACGTACGCGGGGTTCCGGCGGACGACGAGGCGCGACGATCCGGCCGAACGGCTGTGGGTGTACGGCCGCGGCGGCAAGCCATGCCGCCGGTGCGGCACGGCGATCGCGGTGCAGAAGCACGGCGCCGGCGTGCGACTGACCTACTGGTGCCCGGCGTGCCAGCCGTAGCCGGATGACGGCCGTCGCCAGGGTCGCGACGAGGCGGCGGGTCGCGCCGCCGCGTCAGTTTCGCTGCTTCGCGACGAGCCGCACGACGCCGTCATACCCGACCACCCGCTGAACGCCGGTTCCGCGTGTCGCCCGCTGGAGCGCCTCGTCCACCATCGGCGTCGGGCTCGACGCGACGGGCTCCGCCTCGGTCGTGCCGCTCCAGTCGCTGCGGGGCGCGTGCAGGGGGCACGCCTCCGAAGAGACGGTGCCGACCGAATAGAGCTCCTCGTACACGACGGCTGGGGGCGGCGGCGGCGGCAGCGGCGCAACGGGCGTGACGTAGTCCGCCGTCATGTAGCCGCCCGCCATGACGATCGTGTCCGGCTGGCCCACGTGCGGCCGCGTGCACCATTCGGTTGCCCGCGCACCGCTTCCGCTGCAGACCTTCACTTTCTCGATGTCCGCGGGCATCCGGAACCATTCGGGCCGATGGTCGCGCGTCGCGACTTTCATGAAGGCGGTCCACGCAGGCACCGCCACCGTTCCGGCGAACCCCCGCGCCATGATCGTCGCGCGGCGGTCGAGCCCGAACCAGACGCCGGTGACGAGACGCGGCGTATACCCGATGAACCATGCGTCGGCGTAGTCGTCGCTCGTGCCCGTCTTCCCCGCGGCGGGCAGCGTGAACCCGCCCGCCCGCACGCGCGCCGCGGATCCGCCCGAGATCACGTCCGCGAGCATGCTCGACATCATGTAGGCCGTCCCCTCGCTGAGGGCGCGTGTATGGCGCACCTCCTGGTAGAAGATCGCCACGCCGTGGCTGTCTTCGACCCGCGTGAACAGCCGCGGCGCCGACGCGCTGCCGCGGTTCGCGAACGCCGTGTAAGCCGCCGTGAGTTCGAGCAGCGTCACCTCACCCGTGCCGAGCGCCAGCGACGGCACCAGCGGCAGCGGCGAGGTGATTCCCAGCCGCTGCGCGTAGTAGGCGGTCGTGGTCGTCCCCACCTGCTGCAGGAGCTGGGCCGCGGCCCGGTTGCTCGAGACCTTCAGCGCGCGCCGGAGCGTGTACTGCGCCGCCTCGTGCTCGCCGCCCGGCAGCCACGCGTCGCGGCCGTGCCCGATCGGAACGTCGAGGCCGGTGAGCAGCGTGCCGGGGCCGTACCCACGTTCCAGCGCGGCGGCGAACAGGATCGGCTTGAACGCGGAGCCCGCCTGCCGCCGCGCCTGCGTCGCCCGATTGAAGCTGCTGGCGTCGAAATCGCGGCCGCCCACGAGCGCGTAGACGTCACCCGTCGAAGGGTCCATCGACACGAGGCTGCCCTGCAGGTCCTGCGCGCGGCGGGTGGCCCGTGTGATCTGCGCGATCCGCGCCGCGACGGCCGCCTCCGCCGCCTTCTGGAGCTCGGGGTCGTAGGTGGAGTACACGCGCAGGCCGCCGCGCAGCACGCGCTCGTTGCCGAACTGTGCGACGAGCTGCCGCCGGAGCTCCTCCTGGAAGTACTTGCCGACGCCGTCGGCCGACGTGAACCGCACGGGGTCGCTCCCCCGGTGCGCCACGTCCACGACCGGCGCGGCCGACGCCCTCGCGTACTCGGCCTCGCCGATCCGCCCCTGCTGCCGCATCAGCCGAAGCACGAGGTTACGCCGCTTCACCGCGCGCTCCGGCGAAACGCACGGAGCATCGTGCGAGGGGGAGCGCACGAGCGCCGCGAGCAGCGCCGCTTCACTCGCGTCGAGATCCGACGCCGGCTTGCCGAAGTAGCCGCGGGCAGCCGCTTCGACGCCGTAATACCCTTCGCCGAAGTACACGGTATTCAGGTACGCCTCGAGGATCTCCCGCTTCGAGTACCGCTGCTCGAGTCGCGCGGCGATCATCGCCTCCCGCAGCTTCCGCTCGAACGTGCGACGAGGCGACAGCTGCGCCGCTCGCGCGAGCTGCTGCGTCAGCGTGCTGCCCCCCTCCACGATCCGTCCGGCGAGCACATTGTTCCGCGCCGCCGCCGCGATGCGAACCGGATCGAGGCCGCGGTGGCTGAAGAAGCGGCGATCCTCGACGGCCAGCAGCGCATCGATCATCACCGGCGATACCTGGTCCAGCGTGACGTTGATCCGCTGCTCGACATAGAAGGAGAACGCCGGACGTCCGTGCCGGTCGAAGACGATGGTCGTCTGTGGCGGCGGCGTCAACTCTGCGAGCGCGCCGGCGCGTTCGAGCTCCGCCGCCACGGCGTACGTGAACGCCGCGACGCGGTAGCACGCGGTCCAGAGCATCACCGCGAGCACGAGCACCGACCCGATGATCACCGCACGTCGCATCCAACCCTCGACCTCCAATCGAGCAACCGCAATGCCACGCACGGACGAGCCGGTAACTGCGTGGATTACGAGGACTTTTGCTGCTGGGGTCGAATGGTCCGCGGTGAGTACGTAGTGCGCTTCACATGCCGCGCAGGCGCCCGGGATGCGTGTAGACGTTGAACCCGCGGTCGCGAGCGAATCCGATCAGCGTGATCCCGGCGGCGAGCGCGAGGTCGATCGCGAGACTCGAAGGGGCAGAGACCGCGCAGATGACCTCGACGCCGCCGAGCCACGCCTTCTGCACGATCTCGTACGACACGCGTCCGCTCACGACGAGTGCGCAGCCGAGGAGCGGCAACCGCTCCTCGAGAAGCATCCGGCCGAGCACTTTGTCCACCGCATTGTGCCGGCCGACGTCCTCGGCGGCGGCCAGGCAGTCGCCGTCGGGCCCGACGAGCGCCGCCGCATGCAGACCGCCCGTCTGGTCGAAGGCCGACTGCCGGCCGCGCAGCACGTCGGGCAGCCCCTGCGCCGCGCCGGCTTCCAGCTCGCAGGTCATGGGGAGCGGCGCCGCGCGCGTTTGCAAAGCCTCGATCGTGACCCGCCCGCAGATGCCGCACGACGTGTTGGCCGCGACATGCCGCCGGCTGCCGAATGCCGCCTCCAGCCGGGCCGCGCCGCCGGGAGGGGTGAAGAACACGTTCACCACGTTGTGGGCGGCGCCCTCGTCCGGATGACGGCAGTGCTCGACCGCGCCGAGATCGTCCACGGAGCCGATGACCCCTTCGGAGAGCAGAAAGCCGGCGGCGAGCTCGCGATCGTGCCCCGGCGTCCGCATCACGACGGCAAACGGACGGTCGTGCAGCCGGATCTCGAGCGGCTCCTCGACGGCCACGTCGTCGCTCGCGCGCGCGGTTCCACGAGCGCTCAGCCGGACGATCTCGACGCGCCGGATCGGCCGGAGCGACACGGGAGGCGGGAAAGTGTCAGACATGAGGAAGCGCCATGAGCCGCCGCGTCGCACCTCGCCGCACGCCGCGGTGCGGAGCCTCGGTCAGTTCCAGCGAAGGCCGCGCAGCGCCTCCAGGTTCACGTTGCCGCCGCTCAGCACGCACACGACCTTCGCACCGGCCGGCGCCGGAACCAGCCCGTGCAGCAGCGCGGCCACGGGAGCCGCGGCGGCTCCTTCGACCACCAGCTTCGCGTGCGACATGACCCACACCATGGCGTCGAAGATCTCCTCGTCGGGCAGCGTGACGATATCGTCGACGAACCGGCGGACCACCTCGAAGGTCGTCTCGCCGACTCGCTTCACCCGCAAACCGTCGATGACGCAGTCGACGCGCTCGAGCGTCACGACGCCGCCGTGGCGCACGCTCTCGCGCATGCCCGGCGCGCCGGACGATTCGACGCCGATCACCCTGACGGACGGTTTGAACTCCTTCACGGCCATTGCGATGCCCGAGATGAGCCCCCCGCCGCCGATCGGCACCACCACGTATTCCACGTCGGGCCAGTCCCGGATGATCTCGACACCCACCGTCCCCTGCCCCGCGATGAGCTGCAGGTCGTCGAACGGGTGCACGTACGTCAGCCCGCGCTCGCGGACGAGCTCCTTCGCCTTTTCGTTGGCCTCGTCCCAGATGGTGCCGTGGAGCACGACCTCCGCACCGTAGGCCCGGGTGGCCGCGATCTTCGACGGCGTGGCGTTCTCCGCCATGCACACGACCGCCTTGATCCCGTGGATGCTGGCGGCAAGCGCCACCCCCTGCGCGTGGTTCCCCGCGGACGAACACACCACGCCTCGCCGCCGCTCCTCGTCCGAGAGATGAGTGAACTTGTTCAGCGGGCCGCGGATCTTGTAGGAGCCGGTCCGCTGGAAGATCTCGGCCTTCAGGCGGACGTCGAGGCCGGTGCTCGCGCTCAGCAGCCGCGACGTCAGCAGAGGCGTGTGATGGATGTGCGGGGACACCTTCGCGAACGCCGCCTCGAAGTCGGCGCGCGCGAGCGGCGTCACGGCTTCACCGCCGTCACCATGATCTCGACGACGGCGCCCGCAGAGACGAGGCCGGCGCCGACGGTGGCGCGCGCGGGAAAGTCCTTGCCGAAAAACGCGCGATACTCGCCGTTCATCTGCGCGAACTGGTCGAGGTCGGTCAGGTAGACCAGCGCGTCCACCACATCGCCGGGGGAATACCCCGCCGCGTCGAGCGTCCTGCGGATGCGCGCGAGCGTCTCCCGTGTCTGGGCGGCGGCCTCCCCCGCATTCTCCGCCGTGTTACCGAGCACGCCCGAGACGTACAGCCGGCTGCCTGCCCGGATGGCGCCGCTCAGGTTCGTGCCGGGGGAAATCGCCTCGCGCGGAGCGGAGGAGGCCAGGAACGTCATCTCGACCGCGTACTGCTTGCCGGCAAGCCCCGCCTTCACCGTGGCCCGCGCCGGCGGTGCTCCCTTGAAGTAGCCGCGGTACACCTCGTTCATCTGCTGAAACACGGCCGCGTCGGGCAGGTACACGCGTCCGCTGACGATGTTCGAATAGTCCATGCCGGCGGCTCGGAGCAGCTCGCCGGCGTTCTCCATCACCGCCTTCGTCTGAACCGTGATGTCACCCGCCACCGTGGAGTTGTCGCGGCCGTTGCGCGGCACGAGGCCCGACAGGAAGAGCGTGTCGCCCGTCCTGATGGCGTAGCTGTACGGGTTCGGCGCCTTCACCCAGCCCTCGGGGTGGATGATCGTGCGCTCCGCGCCGGTCGGCACCGCGATCATCGACAGCTCGACGTCGGCGCCGAGCAGCAGGTCGGTGATGACGGTCGTCCGCGTGGGCGGGTCCTTCGGCCAGAACGCGCGATACGCGTCGTTCATCACCTGGAAGTCATCCGCCGAGGCCAGGTACACGGTGACCGCCACGACCTGCTCGAGCGAGGAGCCCGACGCGACGAGCACGTCCCGCATCCGTTCGATGATGCGGCGCGTCTGCGCGGCGACGTCGCCGTCGTGCACGAGCGCCCCCTTGTCGTCCTGCGAGAGCGTGCCCGACAGGTAGATGAGCCCTCCGGCCTTGACGGCCGGGCTGTACGGACCGATCGGGGCCGGTCCGGCATGAATGATCTGCTTATGCTGCATGGGAGCCGCCGGAACAGCGGCGCAGAGAAGCGCCGCGAGTGCTGCTCGAAACATCCGGCGATTGTATGCCAGGGATCAGGATCGCAACGGCGCCGAGCCGGCGGCGGCGCTAGAAGCGCGTCAGCAGGCGGCTCCAGAACGAGGTCCCCTCGATCTCGAAGCTGTCCCACCAGGCATCGAGCGCCGGGCGGTCGCCCGCCAGGACGGCGTCGCGCGTCGCACGCGCAGGAGGCGACGCGAGCAGAGCGAGCCGCTCGTAGACGCGGAGGCGTTCCTCCGGGGAACCGCGCGAGAGCAGGTGCCACAGCGTGAGCGCATCGCGCGGGCGTGCGGCCGAGACGATGTCGTGGAGCGCGGAGGTGCGCCGCGGGTCGTCGGGCGCTCCGAAATCCAGGAGCTCCAGCGCCGCCGCGAAGGACGCCGGGGCATCCTCGTACCTCGGCGTGCCTGGCCCGAACCCGGGGCGGGTGGCGCCGACCGCTCCCTGCGGAATGTACGCTTCGCGCCCTCCGTAGGCGAACTGCACCCAGCCATGGGTGACCCGCAGCAGGCCGGCGCCGCTGTCGTCGACCTGCAGCGTGAAGGCGCAGCCGAGATCGATCGCCTCGGCCCACGGCGTGTTGACGAAGAAGAACCGCGGCGGCGCCCAGATCCGCGCGTGAATGGTCCCCCGCTCCAGCGCGAGCCTGTGCTCGCGGGTGCCGGCCGTCACCAGCGCGACGTGCGTGTCGGGCTCCACGTCGACGCGGCCGATCTGCCCCACGCGGATCCGGGCACGCGAGACGGCGTCGGTGACGAGCGAGCCACCGCGCCGCAGCAGGCCGCGCTCGTCGAGCGCCTCGCCGTTGACGAGCGGCTCGCCGGCGAGTGCCTCGACGCGCCAGCCGCCGCGGATCGCGCCCCACGCGAACCACACGCCGGCGGCGAGCACGAGCGCGGCCGCCGCCGCAAGGAGCGGACGGACCCTCGTGAGCACGCCGCGCGCGCGGACCCGCGGCGGGAGCGCCGGCGGCGTGCCGCGATGACGGAGCGGCGCCAGCAGCTCCTCGAGCCGTGCGATCTCGGGATCCACCTCGCCGGAGCGGTCCCAGAGGTAATCCGGTGATTCGTCTTTCATGCCTTCAACTGCTCGCGAAGGAGCTTCATGCCGCGATGCAGGTTGACCCGCACCGACGCGGCGGTCAAACCGGTGCGTTCGGCGATCTCCGGCCCCGTCAATCCCTCCACCAGCCGCAGAACGAGCGTTTCGCGGTACGCCTCGGGGAGCGTCCGGATCACGTCCAGCACGGCGTTCGCCTCGGCTGCGGCGCCCGCGGTGCCTGGCGCCTCCAGGTGCTGCGGCAGATCCACCGCGTCGATCGCGCGGCGTTGCAGATCGGTCGCGCGGTTCCTCGCGATGCGCGAGAGCCACCCGCCGAAAGCCGCCGGATCCCGCAGGGTGTCGAGACCGCGCCAGGCCGTGAGAAACACCTCCTGCACGAGATCCTCCGCGTCGGCGGTCGAGACGCGGGCGAGCAGCACGCCGTGGATGGTCCGCGCATACCGTGCGTAAAGCCGGGCGAATGCCGACTCGTCGCCGTCGCGGGCGCGACGCACGAGCAGGGCATCCTCCGCCGCGTGTCCGGCATCGAACCGACTCACGGGCATGCTGATCGCGGGGCCGGCTGCAACATCCACCAGCAGACAGGACGCGGCACGGCGTGGAGCGTTAACACGGATGAGCTTGCCGGGAATTCGCCAGGGGCTACGAGCCTCCCTGCGGCGCCGCCGGTGAAAGGTACAATGCTCGACCGCGCCGGATCCACCGGCGTTTCGGAGGTCCCCATGAAACGCGTCATCTTCACGTGTACCCTCGCAGTGCCGCTCACCGCGCTGCTCTCCGTCTCGCTCGCCGCCGACGTCCGCACGCGGGAGCGGACCACCATCAAGTTCGAAGGCATGCTCGGCCGCGTTGTCGGTCTTTTCGGCGGCGGCAAGGCGGCGAAGGAAGGGATCGTCTCCACGAGCGCCGTCAAGGGAGAGCGCAAGGCGACGATGAGCGACACGGCAGGGCAGATCATCGATCTCGGCGAGGAGAAAGTCTACGACCTCGACCTGCGCAAGAAGGAGTACCGCGTCACGACCTTCGACGAGCTGCGCCGGCGGATGAAGGAAGCGCGCGAGAAGGCGGAAAAGGAAGCCGCGAAGGAGGATCCCGCGGAACAGCAGAAGGCCGACCCCGGGCGGGAATGGGAGGTCGACTTCAAGGTCGACGAGACCGGCCAGCGGCGCCAGATCGCCGGGTACGACGCCCGGCAGGTGATCATGACCGTGACACTCCGCGAGAAGGGGAAGGCGCTCGACGACAGCGGCGGCTTCGTCATGACGTCCGACTCCTGGTTCGGGCCGGAGATCGACGCGCTGAAGGAGATGGCCGCCTTCGACATGCGCTACTACAAGCAGCTCTACGGGGAAGAGGCGTTCGGCCTCTCGGCCGATCAGATGGCGATGGTCATGGCGATGTACCCGATGCTGAAAAAGGCGTCCGAGCGGCTCCAGTCGGAGGCGGAAAAGCTCAAGGGAACGGCGCTCGCCATGACGACGTCCTTCGAGGCGGTCCGTTCGAAGGCGGAAATGACCGAGCAGGCGAACCAGGGAGGCTCCGCAGGCGGCGGGATCGGCGGCATGCTGGCCCGGCGCGTGATGAAGAAGGAAGAGCCGAAGCAGCGGGCCACCATCTTCACGACGGGATACGAGCTCCAGGAGGTGTCGACGTCGGTCGATGCCGCGGACGTCGCCATTCCGGCCGGCTTCAAAGAGAAGAAGTAGGCGCCAGCGCGCGGGGCAGGTAGACGGCAAACGTCGTCCCCTGCCCCTCGTCGGTCTCCAGGTACACCTTTCCGCCCGACTGCGTCACGATCCCGTAGACGGTCGAGAGCCCGAGTCCCGTCCCCTTCCCCACCTCCTTCGTCGTGAAGAACGGCTCGAAGACGCGATCGCGCACGCTGCTCGGCACCCCGACGCCGGTATCGGTGACGGTCAGCACCGCGTACGTGCCGGGCTGCAGGTCGGGGGGCGCCGGCGACGCGGCGACGACGTGCCGCGTCGACGTCCTGATCAGTACGCGTCCTCCTTCCGGCATCGCGTCCCTGGCGTTGGCGGCGAGGTTCATGAGGACCTGCTCGAGCTGCCCTGGATCGGCGAGCACCGGGACGAGGTCGGCATCCAGTTCGAGTACGAGCTGGATGTCTTCACCCATGAGCCGCTTCAGCAGGCGCTCGACGCTGCGGATCACGTCGTTGAGGCTGACGATACGCGGCTGCATCACCTGCTTCCGGCTGAAGGCGAGCAACTGCCGCGTCAGCGATGCGGCGCGTTCCGCGGAGTGGCGGATTTCTTCGACGTCGCGCCGCCTGGGATCACCCTCGGTGAACTGGTCGAGCAGAAGATCGGCATACCCGAAGATCGCGGTCAGCACGTTGTTGAAGTCGTGCGCGATGCCGCCCGCGAGCCGCCCGACGGCCTCGAGCTTCTGTGCCTGCCGGAGCTGCTCCTCGCTGCGGCCGAGCGCAAGCTCCGCGAGCTTGCGCTGGGTGACGTCGCGATGGTTGACGACGATCGCCTGCACGGCCGGATCGGACAGCCGGTTGACGCCGACGGCCTCGCCCCAGCGCCACGAGCCGTCCTTGTGGAGGAAGCGGTATTCGGCGCGGACCACTTCGTCGGGGTGAGCGAGGCAGCGCGCGAACTGCTCTCGCACCGTGGCGACGTCGTCGGGGTGGAGGAACTGGTCCATCAGCCGCCCGTGGCGTTCCTCGGGGGCGAACCCCATCACCTGAAGGACCGAGCGGCTGTCGAACAGCACGTGGCCGGCGGCGTCGAGCAGCGTGATGACGTCGTAGCCATGCTCGACGAGTGCGCGGAACCGCGCCTCGCTGTGGCGCAGGGCGCGCTGGTAGGCAGCACGTTCCCTGGCGTGCCGAACGGCGCGCAGGATCGTCGAACCGTCCACTTCGTGCTTGAGAAGGTAGTCCTGCGCGCCGTGCTGCATCGCCAGCACGGCCATCTGCTCGTCGGCCGTGGACGTGAGGACGACGATCGCCGTGTTCGTGGCGACGGCGTGCATGGCCTCGAGGGTCGCGAGGCCGCTGGTCTCCGGGAGATTGAGATCGAGGAGCACGGCGTCGACGGCCTCCTGCTGCAGCCGTTCGCGTGCCGCCTTCACCGTCGCCACGCGTTCCAGCCGCAGGTCCGGCCGCTGCACTTCGCGCGCGATCAACCTCGCATAGGCGTCATCGTCCTCGACGAACAGGACCCGCAGTGCCGCCATCGCGATCATTCTACCGGCGCATGTTGACGAGGCAAGCGGGTCGGGCCACGCGTGCGCCTACCGCACACGAACGGCGTTGTATGCTTACGCCGCACAACGGAGGGATGGGATGCAGCGTAAGGAACAGCGCGACGAACGCCGCCTGGCGCGCCGCCGCTTTCTGAAAACCGTACCGGCCGCCGTCGCCGCAGGGCTCGCCGCGCCGGCGATCGCACGCCAGCAGCAGGCGGAGCCGCCGCGGATCGCGCGCGAGACGCTCGACTGCGCCGAGAAGATCTTCGGCATCGACTTCACCGAGCAGCAGGAAGAACAGGCGCTCAACGGCGTCAACGCGAACCTGCGCAACTTCGAGCGGCTCCGCGCCGTCGACATCCCGCTCGACACCGAGCCGGCCGTGACGTTCCGGCCGTACCTGCCCGGCAAGAAGCCGAAGCCCGGTGCGACGCCGGGCGCGAGGATCAAGGTGACACTGGAGGCGCCGCCGGCCGCGCGCCGCGCATCGGTCGACGATCTCGCGTTCCTGCCGGTGACCGCGCTGGCGCCGCTGGTGCGGCGGCGCGACGTGTCGTCCACCGAGCTGACGCGCATGTACCTGGAGCGGCTCAGGACGCACGGCAGGCGGCTGAACGCGGTGGTGACGCTCACCGAGGAACTGGCGCTCGCGCAGGCGGCGCAGGCCGACCGCGAAATCAAGGACGGCCGGTATCGCGGGCCGCTGCACGGCATCCCGTGGGGCGCAAAGGACCTCTTCGCCACTCGCGGCATTCCCACGACCTTCGGCGCCGCTCCCTACCGGAGCCAGGTGATCGACTACGACGCGACCGTCGTCGAGCGGCTGCGCGAGGCGGGCGCCGTGCTCGTGGCGAAGCTGTCGCTCGGCGCACTGGCGCAGGGGGACCGCTGGTTCGGCGGCCAGACGAAGAATCCGTGGAACCCGCAGGACGAGCAGCGCGGCGGCGCGAGCGGCTCGTCGGCCGGCCCCGGCGCGGCCACGGCCGCGGGGCTCGTCGGCTTTTCGATCGGCACCGAAACGCGCGGCTCGATCATCTCGCCGTCCGCCGCCAACGGCGTCGTCGGCCTGCGGCCCACCTACGGGCGTGTGAGCCGCTACGGCGCGATGGCGCTGAGCTGGACGATGGACAAGATCGGCCCGATGTGCCGGTCGGTCGAAGACTGCGCGCTGGTGTTCAACGCGATCTACGGTCCTGACGGCCGCGACGACACGGTGGTTGACGCGCCGTTTACGTGGGAGCCGGACGTCCCGCTGTCGAAACTGCGGATCGGCTACATCAAGTCGGAGTTCGAGCCGACGCCGCAGACGGCCGGCCGCGGGGAAGGCGGGCGCGGCCGCGGAGGTGAGGCCGGACGCGGGCGCGGCGATCTCCCGCCGGAGGAGCGGCAGCGGCGCGAGGACGAGCGTCTGAAGCTGCTGAATCAGGCGCTGGAGGTCTACCGAAAGGCAGGCGCGACCCTCGAGCCCGTCGAGCTGCCCGGCACCCAACTCGCGAACACGATCGGGTTCATTCTCGCGACCGAAGGGGCCGCGGCGTTCGACGACCTGACGCGCAGCCCCGACATCCTGGATCCGTCGCTGAACACCTGGCCGAACACGTTCCGCACCCACCGGTTCGTGCCCGCGGTGGAGTACATCCGGGCGCAGCGCGCGCGGACGCTGTTGATCCGGCAGATGGACGAGCTGATGTCCACCTACCACGTCTTCCTGACGTCCACGGGCGGCGGGAGCGGCCTCGGCCTGACGAACCTGACCGGGCATCCGGCGGTGGCCGTCCGCGCCGGTTTCGTCGCAAACGCGCCGGTCATGCTGATGGTGACGGGTCGCCTCTACGACGAGGCGACGACGCTCCGCGTCGCGCTCGCCCACGAGCGCGCCACCGAGTGGCACAGGAGAAATCCCGACCTCTGATGCGCGAGGCCGCGATGGCGGATGAGCGCCGCCGCGCGACGACGAGGCTGGAACTTCGCCGTCCGCGGCGGCAGACGTGAAACGTCAGCGTTTCTCGTTGCGAACGAGCGCGGCGAGCGCCTGGGTCTGCTCGTGGTCGCCGAGACGCTCCGCGGCGCGGATGTACGCGTCGCGCGCGGGGCCGGTGATCGCGTGCGAGCGGGCCGCGGCCCTCAGCACCTGCCCCGCCTCGTGGCTGCCGGGTATCCGCGCGGCCTCGGAGAGAATGTCGAGCAGCGTCGCCTGCGACACGTCGGTGCGCCGCAGCAGGGCCTGGAGCACGCGGCCCTTTTCGTACGCGGAGCCGATCGTCCCCATCACGGCGAAGAACGGCGCGCGCACGGGCTCGTCGATCGGATGCTGCCGCACGATCTCGAGCAGCAGCGAGGCGGCTTCGTAGTCGGACTGGAGGTGCGTGGCCGTCTGCAGCACGCCCGCCAGCAGCCGCGGCGAGAGCCCGCCTCGGCGCACGAGGCTGCCAAGCACGCGCCGCATCTCGTAGTCGGACTCGATCGTCGTGACGGCGTCCAGGTACGCCTTGCGGCTGGCGTCGTCGACCAGCAGCCGGTCACCCGAGTCGATCAGCAGCGTCGCGAGCTCGTAGTCGGACGAGATCCCCCGCCCCGCCTGCTCGAGCACCTGCCGGGCCGACTGACCGTCGAAGGTCGCCGCCTTCACGAGCTCGGTGAGGTAGACGCGCCTGGTGTGGCTGCCTTCGAGCCGCGTCGTCTCGGCGAGCACCGCGGGCACGCCCCCCTGCCGCAGGATGCGGGCGACGCGCGCCTCGGCGCCAAAGCCGCTGACGCGCACGAAGCGCGGCAGCATCTTGGCGAGCCACTCACGCCCCTCGGGCTCGAACGCGCGTTCGCTGGAGCCGACGAAATACCGGCGGCTGATGGTCCCCGAGCGGTCGGCGGTGAATTCCACCGAGTGGGCACGCAGCCATGCGCCGTCGCTGAACCGCACGGAGCCGCCGGGCGACAGCTTCACGATGTCCGTGTCGTCGTCGTTCAGCTCGAACGAGCCGCGGTACTTCACTTCGATCTTCTCGCCGTTGCTCGTCCAGACGAAGTTGCCGGACGACTGATCACGCGTGCCGCTGACCGTCGCCGAGCGGCTCTGCGTGTCGCCCGCTGGGGCCGGTGGTGCCGGCGGCGCCGGAGGTGCCGCGGGCAGCGGCGGCATCGGGGGCAGCGGCGGCAGACCTGGCGCGGCGGGGGCGCTCGGCCATTCGGGAGCCGGCGGAAGTGACGGCAGTTCAGGC
>Ga0247719_1000050_pt1 | contig 78911 bp, 79 predicted proteins | sample 41E_DmetaG_FD_189046 | JGI IMG/M metagenome (GOLD analysis project Ga0247719, IMG submission 189046) | Soil microbial communities from hillslope of Landscape Evolution Observatory, University of Arizona, Oracle, AZ, United States - 4-1-E_D | ecosystem: Engineered > Artificial ecosystem >...
GTGGGCGCCATGGCTAGTCCATCCTGGCCTTGAGGCGCCGGAACAACCCAACCATCTCGACCGCGCCGAGGCCGCACTCCTCGCCCACGTTGTGGCCGCCCTCGGCCTCCGACCGTGCGAGCGCCTGATCGAGGTCTTCGGTGGTGAGCACACCGAACATCACCGGGACGCCCGTGTCGAGCTGCACCCGCTGCACGCCGCTCGCGGCCTCGCCTCCCACGAGGTCGTAGTGCGTGGTCTCCCCCCGGATGACGCACCCGAGCGCGATCACCGCGTCGTAGCGACCGGAGTCGATGTGCATCTTCGCCGCGAGGGGGAGCTCGAAGGCACCGGGCACCCAGGCGACGGTGATGTCCACCTCGGCGACACCGCCCCGCGCGAGGCCCCGCCGCGCGCCGTCGAGGAGGCGCATCGTCACCAGGTCGTTGAAGCGCGCGCAGACGATCGCGATCCGCAGCCCCTCGCCTTCGAGGACGGGCTCCACGCGTGCATCGGAGCGGGCGTCAGAGGACATCGTCGAGCCCCTCGAGCAGGTGCCCCATCCGCTCCCGCTTCGTGCGGAGGTAGTTGATGTTCTCGGGGTTCGGCACGGTCTCGATCGGGACGCGCTCGACGATCTCGAGCCCGTAGCCACGGATGCCGTCGCCCTTGGCCGGGTTGTTGGTCATGAGCCGCATCGTCGTGATCCCGAGGTCGACCAGGATCTGGGCGCCAACGCCGTACTCGCGGCGGTCCGCGTGGAACCCGAGGTGCACGTTGGCGTCGACGGTGTCGAGCCCCTGCTCCTGCAGCTTGTACGCGAGCAGCTTGTTGCCGATGCCGATCCCGCGGCCCTCGTGGCCGCGCAGGTAGACGATCACGCCCATCCCCTCATCGGCCACCCGCTTCATCGCGCCGTCGAGCTGCGGCCCGCAGTCGCATCGCAGCGACCCGAAGACGTCGCCGGTCAGGCACTCGCTGTGGACGCGGACGAGGACGTTGTCCTCCCCTGCCGGCGCTCCCTTCACGAAGGCCAGGTGCGTCTCGCCGTCGAGCGTCGACTCGTAGGCGAAGCACGTGAAGTCGCCGTACTGCGTCGGCACTCGCGCCTCGGCGACGCGCTTGACCAGCTTCTCCTTCTGGCGCCGGTAACGGACGAGGTCGGCGATGGAGATCATCAGGAGGTCGTGCTCCTCCGCGAACTTCTCGAGCTCGGGGGCACGGGCCATGTCCATCTTCTTCTCGTCGACGATCTCGCAGAGCACGCCTGCCGGATAGCAGCCGGCGAGACGGGCGAGGTCGACGGCCGCCTCGGTGTGACCCGCCCGCTTCAACACGCCGCCCTCGCGAGCCTCGAGCGGGAGGATGTGGCCCGGCCGGGCCAGATCGTCGGGACGGGTCGCGGGATCGACGAGCGACAGGATGGTCGCGGAACGATCGTGGGCGGAGATCCCGGTCGACGTCCCGTGCTTCAGGTCGACGGTCACGAGGAACGCGGTGCGCTGGATCTCGGTGTTGTGGGCGACCATCGGCGGCAGGTCGAGCTCGCGGGCCCGCTCGGACGTGATCGGCGCGCAGATGTAGCCGGACGTGTGGTGCAGGAAGAACGCGATCTTCTCGGGCGTCGCGAACTCCGCCGCCATGATGAGGTCGCCTTCGTTCTCGCGGTCTTCGTCGTCGACGACCACGACGATCTCGCCGCGGCCGATCGCGGCGATCGCCTTCTCGATGTCTGCGAGGGGCACGGGTCAGTCCTCTTTCTTCAGGAGGAGTCGCTCGACGTACTTCGCGACGAGGTCGACTTCGAGGTTCACGCGGTCGCCTGGACGCTTGCGTCCGAGGACGGTCACCTCGGAGGTGTGGGGGATGACCGCGACCGTGAAGCCGTCGTCGAGCGCCTCGACGACCGTGAGGCTGCAGCCGTCGACGGTGATCGATCCCTTCTCGACGACGTAGCGGCTCAACTCGGAAGACATGCGCACCCGGAGGTTCGGCGCAGGCTCCACGACCTCTCCGACCGCGTCGACGTGGCCCTGCACGATGTGGCCGCCGAGGCGGTCGTTCACCCGCACCGGCCGCTCGAGGTTCACGGGATCACCCGGCGAGAGATCACCGAGGTTCGTCCGCTTGAGGGTCTCGTCGACGGCGTCGGCGGCCCACCAGCCTTCACCGATCTCCACGACGGTCAGGCAGCAGCCGTTCACCGCGATGGAATCGCCGATCTTCGAGTCCTCGAGGACGGCTTGGGCGTCGAACACGAAGCGTCCGCCGTCGCGAGACCGGACCGTCCCCATCTCCTCGACGATGCCGGTGAACATCAGGCTGCCCTCTCCAGGTCGATGCGGATGTCGTCGCCGAGGTGTTCGACCGCGACGATGCGGCCGCGGAAGACGTCGTCGATCGTCAACGCTCCACGCCCTGAGAACATGCCGCGCGCGTCGTCACCACCGAAGAGAACCGGTGCGACGTACACGACGTAGCGGTCGACGAGGCCGCGGCGGTGGAACTCCCCTGCCACCGACGCACCGCCTTCGACCATCAACTGGACGACGCCGTCGCCGCCCAGCCGATCGAGGATCTCCGCGAGGTCACCGCTCATCTCGTCGCACGGATGGACCTTCGCTCCGCCGGGCGCGCGGCCGAGCACGATCCGGCGTGGGTCGCGTCCCTCGACGGCCCGGACCGTGAGCGACGGGTCGTCGGCTCGAACGGTGCCGGCGCCTACGAGGATCGCGTCGCTCTCGGCCCGCAGCCGGTGTGCGTCGGCCCGTGCCGCCTCGCCGGTGATCCACTGGCTCGATCCGTCGGGCGCAGCGGTGCGGCCGTCAAGACTCGCGGCCAGTTTCAGGACGACGAAGGGCCGGCCGGTCGTGCGGTGGTGGACGTAGGGGCGGAGGAGCCGGCGCGCCTCCTCTTCGAGCAGTCCGACCTCGACCTCGACGCCCGCCTCGCGAAGCGCCGCTACGCCCCGTCCCCTCACCCGCTCGTCCGGGTCCTCCATCGCCACGACCACCCGGTCGATCCCCGCGGCGACGACGGCCTTCGCACACGATGGCGTCCGCTTTCCGTCCCACTCCCAGCACGGTTCGAGGGTGACGTAGAGGGTGGTGCCCTCGCCGGCTCCGCCGGCAGCTGCTTCGAACGCGTCGAGCGCGACGGCCTCGGCGTGGCGGCCGCCGACGGGCTCCGTCGCACCCTCGAAGGTCGCACCGGTGCTCACGATCACTGCGCCCACCCAAGGATTCGGATGGGCCGACGCGCGCACGGAAGCGGCAAGTTCGAGGGCACGCGACATCGCGGCTTCGTCGTCCACTCCCGGTCCCAAGGCGTCTGGTCGTTTTCGGAACGATCGTTCCGACAACGACAACGGTAGTTCAGTGGGCTCGAGAAGTCCCGTTGAGGAGGGCCAGCGCGTGGGGCAGCACGTCGGCGACAGCGTCGAAGCACTCGACCGTCCCCTTGGTCGACCCCGGCGTGTTGAGCACGATCGACGCGCCCACCACACCCGCCACGCCGCGGCTCAGGCGCCCGAGCGGGCTCACGAGCCGCATGGCTTCCGCCAGCCCGGGAGCGTCGCGCTCGATGACCGCCCTGGTGCCTTCGGGCGTCTCGTCGCGAGGTGAGAAACCGGTGCCACCGGTCGTCACCACGACGCCCGCGAAGCCGCGCGTCATGTCCCTCAGTGCCGCGGCGACCGCATCGGCGCCGTCTGCCGTCACCTGTCGATCGACGACGTCGAACCCGGCCGCGGCCAGGGCGCCGGCCAGTGCCTCGCCCGATCGATCGTCGCGCGTGCCTGCGACCACCCCGTCCGACACCGTGAGCACCTTGGCCAGGAGCGGCTGGGCCGACGGCTCCTGCGGCGCCGCGGCGTCAGACACGGCGCTGATCGATCCGGTAGGCAGAACTGCGCTCCTGCTTCGCCGCGAGCTTCATCTCCGTCGCGATGGCGGACGCCTCGGCCAGGGACGCGAGGGGGCGGTGGGCGGTCGTCGCGACGCCGAGCGAGATCGTCATGATGCCGACCCGATGGCGGTGGTTCCGCCGGTCGTCGACCTCGATGAACCCCTGCTCGGCATCGGCTGCGTCGTAGAACGACGGTGCGAGTTCGTCGAAGCGCTGGACCACCAGCTGGCACAGCTGCTCGGCTGCCTCGGGAGCGACGATGAGCACGAAGTCGTCGCCGCCGATGTGGCCGATGAAGCACACGTCGCTCGCCACCGCGGTGACGGTCTGCGCCAGAACCTCGCCGGTGGCGCGGATCGCGTCATCGCCGCGAGCGAAGCCGTAGCGGTCGTTGAAGGCCTTGAACCGATCGAGGTCGGCGTGCACCAGCGCGAACGGCGTGCCCGACGAGATGAGGTCGTCGACGCGCCGCGCGATCTCGCTGTTGCCCGGAAGACCCGTGAGCGGCGAGACGTCACGCAGCTGCCGCGCACGGCGCAGAGCGGCCCGCACGCGAGCGACCAGCTCCGGCGGGTCGAACGGCTTCGCGATGTAGTCGTCGGCGCCGGCCGTGAGCCCGAGGACCGTGTCGGCCGACAGCGTCTTCGCCGTGAGCATGATCACCGCCGCGTGGCTCGTCCGGGCGTCGCTGCGGATGCGGCGACACACCTCGTAGCCGTCGAGGCCCGGCATCATCACGTCGAGCAGCACGACCTCGGGCCGCAGGACGAGCGCCTTCCGCACCGCCTCCTCCCCGTCGTGCGCCACGTGGACGCCGAAGCCCTCGAGGGACAGGTTCAGCTCGACGTAGCGCGCGATGTCGATGTCGTCGTCGACGACCAGCACCGCCTCGCGTCCGCCACGGGGCTCCTCCATCAGCTCACGGGAGCCGCGGCGGCCTCGCGTATCTTCCTCGCCGCCTCAGCCGGATCGTCTTCACGGAAGACCGCGCTCCCGCTGACCAGCACCGTCGCCCCGGCGCGGCACACGATCGGCGCCGTGCGGACGTCGATGCCGCCGTCGACCTGCAACGCCACGTCGAGGTCTCGCTCCCGGATCGCGGCAGCGGCCTGGGCGATCTTCGGCACGACGTCCGAGATGAACGACTGGCCGCCGAAGCCCGGGAACACGGTCATCAACAAGAGGAGATCGATGCGGTCGAGGAACGGCTCGAACGTGTCGAACGGAACATCCGGGTTGACGGCGAGACCGACGTCGAGGCCCAGCGATCGCATCTGCTCGATGAGCTCGTCGGTACCGCCGATCTCCACGTGCACGGAGCACCCGTTCGCGCCGGCGTCGCGGAACGCCTCGAGGTACTGCCCCGGATTGGTCATCATCAGGTGGCAGTCGAGGTAGAGGTCGGTGTGCTTGCGGATCGACGCCACCACGGGTGGACCGATCGTGAGGTTCGGCACGAAGTGTCCGTCCATCACGTCGACGTGGAGCATGTCGGTCTGCGGAGCCACCGCGTCGATCGCCTCCGCCAGGGCGGCGAAGTCGGCGGAGAGGATCGACGGTGCGATGCGGACCACGAAGCCGAGGTTACTGAGCGACGCGCGCGAATCCGGTGACGTACATGCCATCGGTCTGCGCCGTCTGAGGGAGGAGCAGGGCGCCGACCTCCAGGGGCTGCCACGGCTCCCCCGGGGGATCGACGAGCGCCAGGTCGTTGTGCGTGTCGAGCAGCCAGCGCCCGATGTCAGGACCTTCGGCTTTCGTCAACGTGCACACGCTGTAGACGAGCCGGCCGCCCGGGCGGACGAGGCGGACCGCAGCCTCGAGGATCTCGCGTTGGAGACGGACGAGGTCGTCGACGTCGCGCTCCTGGATGCGCCATCGCGCGTCGGGCCGCCGGCGCAACACGCCGAGACCGGAGCACGGCGCGTCGACGAGCACCCGGTCGAACGTCTCCTCCGGGTGTGGCGGGCGCCGCGCGTCAGCGACGACCACGGCGACCCGCTCCTGCTGGCCGGTGAGGCGGACGTTGCCGGCCACGAGCGTCGTTCGCGTCGGGCTGGCGTCGCCGGCGACCACGACGTCAGGAGATCCCAGCTCGGCGATCAGCGTGGCCTTGCCGCCGGGCGCTGCGCACACGTCTGCGACGCGTTCGCCCGGTCGGGCGCCGACGATCCTGGCGACGTCCTGCGACGCCGGGTCCTGCACGTAGCCATCGGGGCGCTCGTGCACGGTCGCGGCCTCGTTCATCGACTCGAGCGCGCCGACGGCGACTTCCCGGCCGAGATCGTGCGACAGGCGGTCGACGATCCAGTCGGGATAGCTCAGCCGGGTTGCGTCGTCGGGCCACTCGACGGGAGCGCCGGCCACCTTCCGCAGCACGGCGTTGACGAGACCGCGCGCCTTGCCCTTGACCTCGTCGACGGTCTCGCCCACGGCCGCATGTGGGGGCGTTCGGAGGAAGTGGAGCTGGTAGGCGCCGAGCCGCAGCGCGGAACGCACATCGGCATCGAGCTCCGTGCGCACGAGGAACCGGTCGACCAGGAAGTCGCACGCTCTGCGCATGCGCGTCGTGCCGTAGACGAGGTCGGTGACGAAGCGGCGGTCGCGCTCGTCGAGGCCGCTGCGTTCGAGGAGGGGTGGAAGAACGAGGTTCGCGTACGCGCCGTCGTCGATCCGTGCGAGTGCGTTCAGAGCGACGCGCCGCGCGGAAGGACCGCTCACTCCCCCAGCCGTTCGCCGGGCTGCGGCCGGGCGCCGTTGGCCCACGCCTTGGCGCTCTGGACCCCTCTGCCTTCCGGCTTGACTTCGACGAGCTCGACCGTGCGCGAGTCGCCGCAGACGACCGAGGTGCCCACGATCGTGCCGGGCGACCCCGTCGAGTCGGCGCGCGAGGTCGCCTCGTCGCCGAGACGTCCTCGGACGATCTGCAGGCGCTTGCCCCGGAACGTCGTCCATGAACGTCCGAGGCGGATGACTCGGTCGACGTGCGCGGCAGGCTGCGTCCAGTCGATGCGCAGCTCGTCGGGCGCGATCTTCGCCGCGTACGTCGCCTCCCCCACCTGCGGTTCGGGCTCGCCGAGCGGCTTCGAGAGCTGCTCGACGAGGAGGCGAGTGCCGGCGTCGACGAGACGGTCACGGAGCGAGTCGACGGTGTCTTCCGCCGTGATCGCCACGTGCTCCGACGCGTAGACGGGGCCGGTGTCGAGGCCTTCCTCGAGCTGCATGATGCACACGCCGGTGACGTCGTCGCCGGCGAGGATCGCCCGCTCCACCGGCGCCGCGCCGCGCCAGCGCGGGAGGAGCGAGAAGTGGACGTTCACCATCGGCACCGCGTCGAGGACGTGCGGCTTGATCAGCCGCCCGAACGCGACGACGACCCCGAGCTCGACATCCGCTTCCAGGACGTCGTCCACCCTCTCGCTCACCGGCAGCCCGAGCTCGACCGCCGCCGCCTTGACCGGGCTCGGCATCGTCGCCCCACCGCGGCCACGACGCTTGTCGGGCTGCGTCACGACGATCCGGATGTCGTGCCCTGCCTCGGCCAGGGCCCGAAGCGGCGGCACCGCTGCCGCGGGCGTGCCGAGGTACGCGAGCCTCAGGTGAGGTCCTTCGCGATGAGGTTCCGCGACCGGAGCGACTTCAGCGCGGCCTTGCGCTGCTCGTCGTCGAGGTACTCGAAGAGGAGCTTGCCGTCGAGGTGGTCGAGCTCGTGCTGGAAGAGGCGGGCGACGATCTCGTCGGCCTCGATCGACACCTCGTTCCCGTCGAGGTCGAAGCCCGTGAGATGGATCTCCTTCGGGCGGACGATCGGGAAGAAGAGGCCCGGCACCGACAGGCACCCCTCTTCGAACTCCCACTCGCCCCGGTACTCGGTGATCGTCGGGTTGATCAGCGTCTGCGGTCCCTCGCCGTCGTCGAGGTCGTACACGAACAGCCGCTTCTGGACACCGACCTGCGGCGCCGCCAGGCCGAGCCCGTGCACCTCGTACATCGCGTCGGCCATGCCGTCGACGAGGCGCACGAGCGCGCCGTCGATGTTGGTGACTTCCGAGCACCGCTGCCGAAGGACAGGGTCGCCGTAGATCCGGATGTTGTAGGCGGCCACGACGGTCAAGGGTACCGTCGGGGCATCGGTACGCCCGACGCCTCCCACTACTTCGACGAGTCACCAGCCGCGCCGTCGCGGCCGTCGACGGTGCGCCTGACGCTCCCCGACCTCAGCCTGGAGCTGGCGACCGATCGTGGTGTCTTCTCACCCGAGGCGATCGACGCGGGGACGAAGCTGTTGCTCACGGAGGCCGCGACCGTGCCCGCCGGGCGCGTCGACCTGCTCGACCTCGGATGCGGCTACGGGCCGATCGCCATGACGCTCGCCCGGCGTGCGCCGGAGGCGACGGTGTGGGCGGTGGACGTGAACGCGCGCGCTCGTGCCCTGGCCGCGGCGAACGCGGCGTCGCTCGGTGTTGCCGACCGGGTGGAGGTGCGGGCGCCGGACGACGTGCCGGACGACATCGTGTTCGGCGCCATCTGGTCGAACCCGCCGATCCGCGTCGGCAAGGCTGCGCTGCACGAGCTGCTCCTCCGGTGGCTTCCCCGCCTCGACCCGTCCGTCGGTGTGCACGCGGCTGCCTGGCTGGTCGTGCACAAACACCTCGGTTCTGACTCGCTGGCCCGCTGGCTCGGGAGCGAGGGCTACGACGTCGAGCGTGTCTGCTCGCGGGTCGGCTATCGCATCCTGAGGGTGGCTCCGACATGAGCGAGACCCACCGGACCCTGAGCGGCACCGAGGCCAAGCGTCTCCATCGCGACTGGCGGCGGCGGACCGAGCGGGTGGTGTCACTCGTGCTCGACAACGTCCAGACCCCGTTCAACGTCGGCTCGATCGTCCGCACCGCCGCGTCCTTCCGGGTCGAGCACCTCTACATCGTGGGCGCCGCGGCGATCACCCCCGACCACCAGAAGTCGAAGAAGACGTCCCTCGGCACGGAGCGCCTGGTGCCGTGGTCGGAGCACGCGGCGATCGGCGACGCGCTGGCATCGGTACGAGCCGCGGGGCAGCGGGTGGTCGGCATCGAGCTCGCCACCGGCGGGCGTCCCCTGCACGAGGTCGTCGCCGGAGTCGAGCCGGTGTGCCTGGTGGTGGGCCACGAAGACCGCGGCCTTTCGGCGGGCGCACTCGCGTCGTGCGACGCGGTCGGCTTCATCCCGACGCCGGGGAAGGTCGGTTCGCTGAACGTCGCGGTCGCCGCCGCGATCGCGCTGTACGAGGTCCGCCGTGCCGAGTGGACGGTTCCGCCTGCTCCCTAGAGCCGGCGGGGGTCGACCTCGAGGCGGAGCCGTCCGGGCGGACGGTCGATCTGCGAGAGCGCGTCCGCGAGCGTCGCGGCGGACGGGGCCCGCACCAACCAACGTCCGTCGCCAGGCCCGAGGACCTCGATGTTCGGGATCGACGCAGCGCGAAGCCGATCGACGTAGGCCTCGGCCGCCGCTCCCGACACCGCCGCCATCGCCTTCGCCGGTGGGAAACCGAGCAGCTCGCGCTTCGGCAGCTCCACGTCGGTGACTCGCGCCGGGTCTCCGTGAAGCGCAGCGGCGAGCACCTCGTGGTGGGGCAGCCGGGTCTGCACCGCGACCCTCCCGCCGCCACGACGCCCGCCCACGAGCCGCCCGGCGCGTGCGAGCAGCGCGAGCGCCTCCTCCGCAGCCCGATACCGGGGCGCCAGCAGCTCCTGGTCGATGTCGAGGAACGCGACGAGGTCGCACCGCGGCACTCGATGCAACACCGCCTCGGTGCCGATGATCACGTCGGTGTCAGGGACGTCATCGGTGTCGCCGGTGACCTCGCCGACAGGCGCTTGGAGGAGCGCCTCGAGCTCTTCCCGGACGCGGGTGACCCCGACCCGCAGGGCCTTCAACGCCGTCGACCCGCACGATGCGCACAACCCCGGACGTACGAGGCCGCATCGTCCGCAGGCGAGGCCGTCGTCCGACTGCGCGACCGCGGCCTCGCACCGCTCGCAGCGCGCCAGCTCGCTGCAGGCGCCACACGCGAGCAGGCGCGCCCGACCCTTGCGGTTGAGCACGAGCAGCGATCGCTCGGCGCGGCGCACGAGGTTGACGAGCCGTTCGGAGTACATCCCCGTTCGCGGATCGTCACCCCGACGGTCGATCACGTCGAGCATCGGCCAACCATCACGTTCGTCGCGCCGGCTCAACGTCCGGGGCGGGCGCCTTGCCGCGGCCAGCATGATCAGGTCGGGGCACGGCGACGTCAGCACGATCGGGATCCGCGCCCGCTTGGCCCTCTCGATCGCCACGTCGACCGCGTGCCACGAGGGCGTGCGCTCCTCCTGATAGGCCTCGTCGTGGGCGTCGAGCACCAGGATCGCCGCGGGATCGGGCACGGGCGCCCACGCCGCCGCTCTCGAACCGACCACGCTCAGCCCGCCGGCACGGGCGGCGGGCCAGTCCCTCGGGAGCGACGCCACCGGCGTCCCCTGCCGCTTGAGAGCGAGGGCGATCCGCGACGCGTCGACGTGGTTCGGCGAGAGGATCAGCGACGGACCACGTACCGCCACGACGTGGGCGGCGATCGACGCGACGTCGACCTCGGGCGGAAGGCGGACGATGCCGCCGCCCGCACGTAGAGAATCGTCGATGGCGGCGGCCACTTCCGGATCGACCACGACGGTCGCCGGCGGCGGCGACGACGGCGGGCGGGGCAGGCCTCGTACGGCGACGTCTGCCGATGCCGTACCGAGGAACGCGGCGCGTGGCCCGGCCCATCGCCAGGTCGCCCACGACGAGAGGTCGACCAGCGACGGCGGCGGGCCCCATCCGGTCACCTTCGCGATCGGCTTCAGCTTCTGGACGCGAGCCGGCGGTTCGCGCTCGTCGTCGACCACCCACCCGCCGACGCGCCTGCCGTGCAGCTCGATGCGGACGACGGTGCCGACGCGCACGTCGGCGTCCATCGCGTCAGGAACGGTGTAGTCGAAGACCTTGCCGATCGCGCCGACGTCCGGGAGGACGCCGACGACCCTCGGGCGAGCTCCCGCCTCGGTCAGAGGCCGAGGGCCGACTTGAAGTCGTCGAGCTTCGAGGTCCGCTCCCAGCTGAAGTCCTTCTCGGTGCGCCCGAAGTGACCGTAGGCCGCCGTCTTGCGATAGATGGGCTTGCGGAGGTCGAGGTCACGGATGATCGCCGCGGGTCGCATGTCGAACACGTCGCGCACCGCCTGCTCGATCTTCTTCGGGTCGACAGTCTCGGTGCCGAAGGTCTCGACCATGATCGAAACGGGGTGGGCGACGCCGATCGCGTACGCGAGCTGGATCTCGCAGCGCGCCGCGGCGCCGGAGGCAACCACGTGCTTCGCGACCCAGCGCGCGGCGTACGCAGCCGAGCGGTCGACCTTCGACGGGTCCTTCCCGGAGAAGGCGCCGCCGCCGTGGCGGGCCGCGCCGCCGTAGGTGTCGACGATGATCTTGCGCCCGGTGAGGCCGGTGTCGGCGTGCGGACCGCCGAGGACGAAGAGGCCGGTGGGGTTCGCGAGCACGTCGTACTCGTCGCCCGCGAACTGCTGAGGCAGCAGCGGGTGGATCACGTGCTCGTTGAGGTCGGGAGCGAGGAGGGTGTCGATGTCGAGCCCCTCCTGGTGCTGCGTCGAGATGAGGACGGTGCGGAGCTTGACCGGCTTGCCGTTCTCGTAGTCGAAGGTGACCTGGGTCTTGCCGTCCGGGCGGAGGTAGGGCAGCACCCCGGCCTTGCGGACCTCGCTGAGGCGGTGGGCGAGCCGGTGGGCCATCCAGATCGGCAGCGGCATGAGGTCGGGCGTCTCGTCGGTCGCGTAGCCGAACATCATCCCCTGGTCACCGGCGCCCTGGGCGTTGAGGAGGTCTTCGCCGCCGGTGCCCTTGCGCTCCTCGAAGGCGTGGTCGACACCCTGGGCGATGTCGGGCGACTGCTCGTCGATCGACACCATCACGCCGCAGGTGTTGCCGTCGAAGCCGTACGCCGCGTTGTCGTAGCCGATCTCGCAGATCGTCTTGCGGGCGATCTTGGGAATGTCGACGTACGCGGAGGTGGAGATCTCACCGGCCACCACCACCATGCCGGTGGTGAGGAGCGTCTCGCAGGCGACACGCGCGTTCGGGTCCTGCTCGAGGATCGCGTCGAGCACGGCGTCCGAGACTTGGTCGGCCATCTTGTCGGGATGGCCCTCCGTGACGGACTCGGAGGTGAACGTGAAGCGGTCGGTCACTGCGAACTCCTGATCTGGGCGACCGCATCCCAAACGGCGGCGGCCACGTTGCGCTTGTCGGTGAGCGGTACATCCTGCTCCCGCCCGTCGGCGAAGAGGAGGATGACCTCGTTGGTGTCATGCTCGAAGCCGACCCCGGGAGCTGACACGTCGTTGCCCACGATGAGGTCGAGGTTCTTGCGGCGAAGCTTGCCGAGCGCGTTCGCCCTCAGCTCGTTGGTCTCTGCGGCGAAGCCGACGAGCACCTGGCCCTTCGGCTTCCGCTGGCCGAGGTCGACGAGGAAGTCGTGCGTCGGCTCGAGGACGATCTCGCTGAGCCCGTCCTCCTTCTTGATCTTGCGGTCGGCCGGGTCCTTCGGCCGGAAGTCGGCGACGGCGGCTGCCATGACGATGACGTCGAACTCGTCCTGTCGGGGGACGATCGCCTCCTGCATGTCTGCCGCGCTCGCGACGTTCACGACCTCGGCGACGCCGTGAGGAACCGGCCGGTCGACGGTGGTGACGAGGGTGACCTGCGCTCCCCTCGCGGCGGCGACCTCGGCCAACGCGTACCCCTGCTTGCCGGAGGAGCGGTTGGTGACGACACGCACCGTGTCGATGGCCTCGCGCGTGCCGCCCGCACTGATGAGGACGCGCATGCCGTCCATGTCGTTCGGTCCGAGCACGCGCTCGATCGCCGCGACGATGTTCGCCGGATCGGCGAGGCGGCCTGCGCCCACGTCGCCACCGGCGAGTCGCCCGGTCTCGGGGTCGAGCACGTGCACGCCTCGGCGGCGGAGCGTCGCCAGGTTCTCCTGGACCGACGCGTGCTCCCACATCTCGGTGTGCATCGCCGGGCAGACGAGCACCGGCGCGCGGGTGGCGAGGAGGGTCGCGGTGAGCAGGTCGTCGGAGATACCTGCGGTGTACTTGCCGATGACGCGCGCGGTGGCGGGTGCGACGACGATCAGGTCGGCTGATTGACCCAGACGGGTGTGCGGGATCGGCTCCGGCTCGTGCCAGAGGCTCGTTCGCACGGGCTCGCTCGCGAGGGCGGAGAACGTGACCTCGCCGATGAACCGCGTGGCGTCCTCGGTGAGGACCGGCGACACGAACGCGCCCGCGTCGACGAGGCGACGGCAGACCTCGACGGCCTTGTAGGCGGCGATGCCGCCCGACACGCCGAGGACGATCTTCTTGCCCTCGAGCGTGCTCATGTGCTGCTTCGCGAGGTCGTCAGGAGCCGGGCGGCTCAGGCCGACGCGTCGGTCTCGGCCTCGTCGCCCTCGGTGGGCTCACGGCGGACACCGACGATCTTGTCGGCCGCGATCTCCTCGAGCGCGATCGAGAGCGGCTTGCGCGACGTCGACGCCACCTGCGGCGGAACGATCGACCCGAGGCCCTCGCTCAACTGGTTGTAGTACGAGTTGATCTGGCGGGCCCGCCGGGCCGACAGGGTGACGAGGGTGAACCGCGCGTCGACGCGCTGCAGGAGCTCCTCGATCGAGGGGTCCATCATCGTGGCGCGCTGTTCTTGGGCCATGCTCGTCTCCGGGGGTCGTGATGCGGCGGACGTCGCTGCCGGGGCGGATGCCCTAGCGGCGGCTTTCCAGTATACGGGCCACCTCGGCGGCAGCCCTAGCCAGGTCGTCGTTGACGATCACGTGGTCGGCGACCTCGCGTCCGGCCGTCATCTCGTACTCCGCGAGGTCGAGGCGCTTCCGCACGTGCGCTTCATCGTCCCCCCGCCCGCGCAGACGGCGCTCGAGCTCCTCGATCGACGGCGGCTCCACGAGGATCGCCAGGGCGTCCGGGAACCGCTGCTTGACCTGGCGAGCGCCGTTGAGGTCGATCTCGAGCACGACGTCGAGGTCGTCGCCGGCGTCGGGCCACGGCGTGCCGTAGAGCTCGCCGTTGCCCGCGAACTCGTTCGTCTCCAGGAACCGCCCCGCTTCGATCGCAGCGAGGAACTCCTCTCGGGCGACGAAGACGTAGGCGTCGTCGGCCTCGTGCGGCCGGCGCGGCCGTGTCGTCCACGATCGGCTCAGCCAGAGGCGGTCGTCGATCTCGAGCAGCTTCTGGACCAGGGCTCCCTTGCCGACCCCACCCGGTCCGAAGACGACGATGATCAACGACTCGACGAGCGCGACGCCGTGATCAGAGCGACGAGAGCTTGTCGAAGAGGGCGCGGCGCTGCTTGTCGCCCAGCCCCTGCACTCGACGGGTCTCGCTGATGCCGATCTCCTCCATGAGCCGGCGAGCCTTCACCTTGCCCAGACCAGGAAGCGACTCGAGGACCGTCACCATCTTCATCTTGGCGACGACTTCGTCGCGCTCGGCTTGATCGAGCAGCTCCTTCAGCGTGAGCGAGCCCATCTTGAGCTTCTCCTTGAGCTCGGCTCGCTGGCGACGGGCGGCTGCTGCCTTCTCGAGCGCCGCCTGCCGCGCCTCGGGGGAGAGAGAGGGAGGCAAGGCCATTCGCCGACCCTAGCGCGCCGGTTCGCCCGCAGCGCCCGGCCCGCTTGCGTTTCTCGAAGCCAGGGCGTCCTCGACTCGCTGGGCCATCTCGGCCGCCGCCGCTGCTCGATCGGGTGCCTGGGTGACGGCGCGCCCGACGACCAGGACGTCCGCCCCGGCGTCGATGGCCGACGTCGGCGTCGCGATGCGCGCCTGGTCGTGCACGTCTCCGCCCGGCAGGCGGATGCCCGGAACCACGGCGACGACGCGGGGCGCCAGTTGCTTCGCCTCGGCGACGTCGGAAGCGGCGCAGACGATGCCGCCGCAGCCTCCCTCGAGAGCCGCCTGCACACGCTTGCCGAGGATGTGCGGCGGCGCACCGGAGTCGCTCGTGAGGATGGTGACGCCGAGCCCGATCGGCTTCGGCAGTCCGGCGCGCGCCGCTCCGTCTTCGAGGCCTTCGACACCAGCGCGCAGCATCGACGGGCCGCCGTGGGCGTGCATCGTGAGATAGCGGGCGCCGAGGCTGCCGACGACTCGTGCTGCCTTCCCGACCGTCGTCGGGATGTCGTGGAGCTTGAGGTCGAGGAACACGGCCATGCCCATCTCCGTCAGCTGCGTGACCGCGTCAGGGCCCGTCGCGCTGTACAGCTCGAGCCCGACCTTCGCCACGCCGAACCACGGGCTGACGTCGCGAGCGATGCGCCGGGCCTCGACGAGGTCGTCGACGTCGAGCGCGATCGCCAGCCGGCTGCGGACGCTCTCCGGTACCGCTGCGGTCGATGTCGACGCCACCGGTTCAGTCATGTGCCATCCCCCTCAAGTCCCCCACTCTCGTCACGCCGTTCTTGTTGCACCACCGCTCGAGTTCCTTCAGCACGCGGGCCGGTGCCTTCGGGTCGCGGAACGTCGCGGTACCGACCTCGACGGCCGACGCGCCGGCGAGCATGAGCTCCACCGCTTCCTCACCCGTGCTGACGCCACCGACTCCGACGATGGGCAGGTCGGGCAGCGCAGCGTGCACGTCGTAGACGGCTCGCACCGCGACCGGGTGGATCGCCGCGCCGCTGAGCCCGCCGCCCTTGTTGCCGAGGACGGGCTTGCGGGTGCCGTTCACGTCGATCGCCATGCCCATCACCGTGTTGATCAGGGTGACGGCTTCGGCGCCCGCCTGTCGTGCGGCCGCCGCGATCTCGGGCAGGTCGGTGACGTTCGGGCTGAGCTTCGCCCAGCGCGGCCTGTTCGCGGCCGTCGTGGCTTCGATCGCCTCGGCGGTGAGCGTCGGTGAGTGAGCGAACATGTCGCGCCGGCTCTCGACGTTCGGGCAGCTGAGGTTGACCTCCACGGCGACGACCGTCTTGTCGTCGAGCTCGCGCAACATCTGCGCCGCCTTCTCGTACGCCTCGACGGTGAAGCCCCAGATGCTCGCGACGACCGTGGCGCCCGTCTTCTGGAGGTCGGGCAGCTCGTGCTCGATCCACGCCTCGACGCCCGGGTTCTGGAGCCCGACGCTGTTGAGCATGCCCACGCGTGTCTCGTGCACTCGAGGAGCTGGGTTCCCTTGCCACGGCTCCGCGCTGAGCGACTTCACCACGACCGCGCCGAGGCCCTTCAGCGGGAAGTAGGCATCGAGCTCCGCACCGTGCCCGGCCGTCCCGGACGCGGCGAGGATCGGGTTCTTGAAGGCGAGGCTGCCGACACGGGTGGCGAGGTTGCTCACCGGCGGCTCACGGACGTCACAGCGGCAGCCGCTGCTGGTCGTCGGCGAGGAACTCCTGGATGCTGCGCACCTCGAGCGGGTGGGCGGCCCAGTCGGCTATCCCCGCAGCCGCTGCTCTCGCTGCCGCCGCGGTGGTGAGACACGGCACCTTGTGCACGTTCGCCGTCGTACGGATGTAGCTGCCGTCGGCTCTCGGGCCTCGGCCGCGAGGCGTGTTCACGACGAGCTGGACCTGACCATTGGCGAGCAGGTCGACGGCGTCAGGCCGTCCTTGGTGCTCCTCGCCGAGCTTGGCGACGACGGTCTCGACTGGCACGCCGTTCTCACTGAGGTATGCCGCGGTTCCTTCGGTGGCGATGATCTCGAAGCCCAGCTCGGCGAACCTTCGCGCCGCGTCGAGACCCGCGGGCTTGTCGCGATCGGCGAGGCTGAAGAAGACGGCGCCACTCTCGGGAAGCGTGTTCCCCGCCGCGATCTGGCTCTTCGCGAACGCGAGGCCAAAGGTCATGTCGATGCCCATCACCTCACCGGTCGAGCGCATCTCCGGACCGAGCACCGTGTCGACGTCGGGGAAGCGGTTGAACGGAAGCACCGCCTCCTTGACGCTCACGTGACGGCCGGTGACCGGCGGCTTGAGCACGCCCTCGTCGCGCAGCTCGTCGAACGTGGCGCCAGCCATCACGCGCGCCGCGATCTTGGCGAGCGGCACACCGGTCGCCTTGCTGACGAACGGGATCGTCCGGCTCGCTCGAGGGTTCGCTTCGATCACGAACACCTGGCCCTGTTTCACCGCGTACTGGACGTTGATCGGACCGCGAACGTCGAGCTCCTCGGCGATCGCCCGGGTGTAGCCCTCGATCACCTCGACGACGTTGTGGGGCAGCGTCGGCGGCGGGATCACGCACGCACTGTCGCCCGAGTGCACGCCCGCCTCCTCCACGTGCTCCATCACCCCGCCGATGATCACCTCGCCGGTGGCGTCGCGCAGCGCGTCGACGTCGACCTCGATCGCGTCTTCGAGGAAGCGGTCGACGAGCACCGGACGCTCCGCGCTGAGCCCGCCTTCCTTGCCGAGGCTGCCGTAGTGCGCGAGCTCGTCCATCGCCCGCTGCAGGCCTTCGTCGTCGTAGACGATCTCCATCGCCCGGCCGCCGAGCACGTAGCTCGGGCGCACGAGCGCCGGGTAGCCGATCCGGTCGGTGATCTCCTTCGCCTGCTCGTAGGTCGTCGCGGTGCCACCTGCCGGCTGCGGGATCTCGAGGCGCGCGCACAGCGCGTTCCACCGCTCCCGGTCTTCCGCCAGGTCGATCGACTCCGGCGTCGTACCGAGTATCAGCTCGTGGGGCAGCACCCCCGCGAGCTTCAGCGGCGTCTGGCCGCCGAGGCTGACGATGACGCCTTCCGGCTTCTCCGCCTCGATCACGTTCATCACGTCCTCGAACGTGAGCGGCTCGAAGTAGAGACGGTCGCTCGTGTCGTAGTCCGTCGACACCGTCTCCGGGTTGCAGTTGACCATGATCGTCTCGAAGCCGGCCTCGCGCAGGGCGAAGCTGGCGTGCACGCAGCAGTAGTCGAACTCCACGCCCTGGCCGATCCGGTTCGGGCCCGACCCGAGGATCATGATCTTGCGCCGGTCGCTGGGGCGGACCTCGTCCTCGTCCTCGTAGGTCGAGTAGTGGTACGGCGTGCGTGCCTCGAACTCGGCGCCGCAGGTGTCGACCGTCTTGTACGTCGCGCGGACGCCGGCCTGCAGCCGAGCGTTCCGGACGTCGCGCTCACTGCAGTTCCAGATGTACGCGAGCTGCGCGTCGGAGAAGCCGAAACGCTTGGCCCGGCGCCAGGCGCGGCGATCCATGTCGGCCGGGCCGCTGCGCGCTTCGAGGTCGCGGCGCTCCTCGATGATCTGGAGGATCTGGTCGAGGAACCACGGATCGACACGCGTCGCCTCGTACACCCGGTCGACGCTGATGCCACGACGTAGCGCGGCTTCGAGGTGGAACGGACGGTCGGGCGTGGCGATGGCCGCTCGCCGGACGAGCTCGTCGTCGTCGAGCTCGTCGTAGAGCTTCTCGGCGGGATCGCAGTTGAGACCGAGGCGGCCGTGCTCGAGGGAACGCATCCCCTTCTGCAGGCTCTCGGTGAACGTGCGGCCGATGGCCATCGCCTCCCCGACCGACTGCATGCGGGTGCCGAGGACCGACGGCTGGCCGGGGAACTTCTCGAAGGCCCACCGCGGGATCTTGGTGACGACGTAGTCGATGGTCGGCTCGAAGCTGGCCGGCGTCTCCTTCGTGATGTCGTTCTGGATCTCGTCGAGCGTGTAGCCGACGGCGAGGCGGGCCGCGATCTTTGCGATCGGGAACCCGGTGGCCTTGGAGGCGAGCGCGCTCGATCGGCTGACCCGCGGGTTCATCTCGATGACGACCATGTCGCCGTCTTCGGGGTTGATGGCGAACTGGATGTTCGACCCACCGGTGTCGACGCCGATGCGCCGGATGCACAGCAGGGCCGCGTCGCGCATCCGCTGGTACTCGACGTCGCTCAGCGTCTGGGCCGGCGCGACGGTGACGCTGTCGCCGGTGTGGACGCCCATCGGATCGAAGTTCTCGATCGAGCACACGATCACGCAGTTGTCCGCGTGGTCGCGCATGACCTCGAGCTCGTACTCCTTCCAGCCGGCGATCGAACGCTCGACGAGGATCTCGCTCACGGGGCTTGCTGCGAGGCCCGCGGTGGCGATGCGGCGGAGCTCCTCCTCGTCGGCGGCGATGCCTGTACCGGCACCGCCGAGGATGAAGCTCGGGCGGATGACGAGCGGGAAGCCGATGTCGCGTCCGATCTGCAGCGCTTCCTCGAGGTTGTAGGCGAAGCCGCTCTCGGGCACCTTTAGCCCGATCTCGCCCATCGCCGCCTTGAACTTGTCCCGGTTCTCTGCGGTCTGGATCGCCTCGGCGTTGGCGCCGATGAGCTCGATCCCGTACTTCTCGGGCACCTGTCGCTCGACGAGCGCCATGGCCAGGTTGAGCGCGGTCTGCCCACCGAGGGTCGGGAGGATCGCGTCAGGCCGCTCGCGCTCAATGATCGCCTCGAGGATGTCCGGATCGAGCGGCTCGATGTAGGTGCGGTCGGCGAACTCGGGGTCGGTCATGATCGTCGCCGGGTTCGAGTTCGCGAGGATCACCCGATAGCCCTCCTCGCGGAGGATGCGGCACGCCTGCGTGCCCGAGTAGTCGAACTCGACCGCTTGGCCGATCACGATCGGCCCCGAGCCGATGACGAGGATGGAGTGGATGTCGGTGCGCTTCGGCATCGGCTAGTTGCCTTCCATCTGGTTCTTGAACCACTCGAACAGGTACCGGGCGTCGTGCGGGCCGGGCCCCGCCTCGGGGTGGTACTGCACGCTGAACGCCCGCGCCTTGGTGTGCTGCAGCCCTTCGACGACGCCGTCGTTGAGGTTGACGTGGCTGACGACGGCGTCGGGCACGGACCCCTCCGCGATCGCGTAGTTGTGGTTCTGGCTGGTGATCTCGACCGCGTTGTCCTGCACCCGGCGTACGGGGTGGTTGCCGCCGTGGTGGCCGAACTTGAGCTTGTAGCTCTCGCCGCCGAGGCTCAGCGCGAGCAGCTGGTGGCCCAGGCAGATGCCGAACACCGGCGTCTCCCCCACGAGCTGCTTGATGTTCTCGATGGCGTAGCCGACCGCTGCGGGGTCGCCCGGGCCGTTGCTGAGGAAGACGCCGTCCGGCTGCTTCTCGAGGATCGCCGCCGCTGGCGTGTTGGCAGGGACGACCTCGACCGTCGCGATGTTCTCGAGGTGGCGGAGGATCGACTCCTTGATCCCGAAGTCGTAGGCGACCACCTGCAGCGGCCCGTCGCCGACCGTGTACGGCTTGTCGGTGGTGACGGTGGCGACGAGGTCGAGCCCCTCCGTCCCCGGCTCTGCGGACGCGGCCTGCTTGAGCGTGACCTCGTCCGCCGTCCCGAACGCGCAGCTCATGCTGCCCGCCTCACGGATGTGCCTCGTGAGGCGTCGCGTGTCGACGCCGGTGATTCCCGGCACGCCGTGGTTCTTGAGGAACTCGTCGAGGTTCTGCGCGCTGCGCCAGTTGCTCGGGCGGCGGGCGAGGTCGCGCACGACGACGCCGCGGCAGAAGGGCCTGCGGCTCTCGTCGTCCTTGGGCGTCGCGCCGTAGTTCCCGATGTGGGGGTAGGTGAAGGCGATGACCTGTCCTGCGTAGGACGGGTCGGTGATGACCTCCTGGTAGCCGGACATCACGGTGTTGAAGACGACCTCGCCGGTCGCGACGCCGCTTCCGTCGGTCGGCTCCGCGCCGATGGCTTCGCCCTCGAAGACGGTGCCGTCGGCGAGCACGAGAAGGGCGTCCTTGCGTCGCTCGCTCATCCTTCGAGGACCGCCCACGTGCGCTGGCCGTCGAGATAGTCCTTCACCTTGAGTCCCACGCTCCTGACTGTCGTTTCGAATGCGGTGTCGTCGAGCACCTCGCCGCGGTACGGGTGCTCGTAGGTGGTGCCTGTCTCGGCGAACGTGAACTGCATCGTCGCCTGGAACAGCGTCCCGATGTGCTGGACGTCGCGCATCGCGTACACGACGCCGTCCTCCTCGCTCTCCGCGTCGACCGCTTCCGGGACGAGCTCCGGATCGAGGCGCTGCACGAAGATCTCGCCGTGTGCGTGCGCCTTGGCGCAGTCGAGGAAGGCTCGACGTCGCTGAACGTCCGGCGTGTTGACGAGGAAGCTCGCGAGGATCACGGCGTCGTAGGTCCACTCGAGATCGATCGTCTCGATGGCGCCTTCGATGGTCTCGATGCCGGGCGGAACCTTGGCGAGCATCTCGGGCGACTCGTCGACGCCGGTGCACTTGTGCCCCTGCTCGTGGAGCGGCCGCAGGAGGCGGCCTGCGCCGCAGCCGAGCTCGAGGATGGTGCTGCCGGGCTGCAGTCGCTGCGCGATGAGGTGCGGGCCGGGTCCGGGCGGAAGGAGGGCGAACGCGTCGACGGGGCTGCCGTCAAGCGCGGTGGCGTAGGCCGCCTCGCCCTCCGCTTCTGGGAACGGTTTCGCCGAAGTGTCGGCCGAGCCGTGCCCAATTCCGGATGCCGCGGTCACCGCTGGGCCTCGAAGTCGATGACGACGGGCTCCCCGCGGAGGATCGTGTGGCGGACCTTGCCGGTGAGCTGCATGCCCGCGTAAGGCGTGTTGCGGGAGCGGCTGGCGAGGGCGAGCGGATCGACGGTCCACGTCTGCTCGGTGTCGATCACACAGAGGTTCGCAGGGCGACCCTCGGCGATGGGTCCGCCGTGCTCGTCGTCGATCTGCGCGATGCGGGCCGGCCGGTGGGTGAGCGTCGCGACGGCGAGCTCCAGGCCGAGCTTCGCGATCGTGAGGCTGAGGGCCGTCTCGAGTCCGAGCATCCCGGGCGGCGCCTGGTCGAACGGCTCTTCCTTGAGCTCGGGTGCGTGGGGTGCGTGGTCCGTGGCGATCGCGTCGATGGTTCCGTCCCGGAGTCCTTCGATCACCGCTGCGACGTCTGACTCGGTGCGCAGTGGCGGGTTCACCTTGAAGACGGGGTCGAACGTCTGCACGCGCTCGTGGGTGAGGGTGATGTGGTGAGGCGCCGCCTCGGCGGTGATGGGAAGCCCCTTGGCCTTGGCCTGGCGGACCAGTTCGACGCTTCCCGCCGTGCTCAGGTGCAGGAAGTGGACGGGCGCGCCGGTGAGCCTGCAAAGCGCGATGTCGCGCATCACCATCAGCTCTTCGGCCTCGGCCGGCTGGCCGGGGATGCCGAGGCGGCTCGACCACTCCCCCTCGTGCATGTGTCCGCCGGCGGCGAGCGCCGCGTCTTCGCAGTGCTGGGCGAGGGTGACGTTGAGCGCCTTGGCGTACTCGAGGGCCCGGCGCATGAGGCGCGTGTCCTGCACGCCGCTGCCGTCGTCGGTGAAGAGGCGGACGCCGAGCTCGGCCATCTCCGCGAAGGGGGCCAGCTGCTTGCCCTCCCGGTTGATCGTGATGGCGCCGGCGACGTGGACGTCGACGAGCGCCTTCGCGCCGAGGTCGAGCACCTGCTGGACGACGGCCGCCGAGTCGATCGCCGGCTCGGTGTTGGGCATGGCGACGACCGCGGTGTAGCCGCCGAGGGCCGCGGCCCGAGAGCCGGTCTCGATCGTCTCGGCCTCTTCCCGCCCCGGTTCGCGGAGGTGGGTGTGGAGGTCGACCAGGCCGGGGGCGACGATGCAGCCGGCGGCGACGAGGGTCTGCGTCTCGGCGCCCGTCGTGTCGAGGTTCTCCCCTACCTCGACGATGCGTCCGTCGGCGATGCGGACGTCGGCACGCCGCCGTCCCCGTTCGTCGAGCACGGTCCCGCCGACGATCAGGAGGTCACTCACTGAGGCCGACCCCCGATCCGAGGAGGAGGAAGAGGACGGCCATACGCACCGCGACGCCGTTGGCGACCTGCTGGGTGATGACCGCGTTGGGGGCGTCGGCGACCTCGGCGGCGATCTCCACGCCCCGGTTCATGGGGCCGGGGTGCATGACGATGGCGTGGTCCTGGAGATGTCGGGCTCGTCTCTGAGTGAGGCCGTAGAGCGAGGTGTACTCGCGGAGGCTGGGGAGGAGGGCCTCGGTCATGCGCTCCTTCTGCATACGGAGGAGGTAGATCGCATCGACCTTCGGGATGACCTCGTCGAGGTCGTGGCTGACGTCGACGGGCCAGCCGTCGAGGCTCGGCGGGAGCAGCGTGGGCGGGGCGACGAGGGTGACGTCGGCGCCGAGGGCGGTGAAGGCGTGGACGTCGCTGCGGGCCACGCGACTGTGCTTGATGTCGCCGACGATCGCGATGCGCCGGCCGTCGAGCGTGCCGAGCTTGTTCAGGAGGGTGTAGCTGTCGAGCAGTGCCTGGGTCGGGTGCTCGTGCCACCCGTCGCCGGCGTTGATGACGCTGGCCTCCGTCCACTGGGCGATGCGGTGCGGCGCACCGGAGCTGCTATGGCGGACGACGATCGCGTCGATCCCCATCGCCTCGATGGTCTCGACCGTGTCCTTCAGCGACTCGCCCTTCTTCACCGAGCTGGTGCTCACGGAGAAGCTCATGGTGTCCGCGCTGAGACGCTTCGCCGCGGTCTCGAAGCTGAGTCGGGTGCGGGTGCTGTCTTCGTAGAAGAGGCTGACGACCGTCTTGCCCCGGAGGGTCGGGACCTTGGGGATCTGGCGGCTGGAGACCTCGACGAAGGAGTCGGTGATGCGCATGACCTCTTCGATGCCGTCTCGTCCGAGGTCCTGGATGCCGAGCAGGTGCTTCATGCCGGTCATGTCTGGTTGACCACCTCGCCGATGCTCACGCCGTCGGCGGTGACGTCGACGAGCTCGGTGCGCTTGGTCGGGAGGTTCTTGCCCACGTAGTCGGGGCGGATCGGAAGCTCCCGGTGGCCGCGGTCGATCATGACCGCGAGCTGGACCGCCTTCGGCCGCCCGTAGTCGTTGAGCGCGTTGAGCGCGGCGCGGATCGTGCGGCCGGTGAAGAGGACGTCGTCGACGAGCACAACCGTGGTCCCGGTGATGTCGAACGGGATGTCGGTGACCGCCTCGGGCAGGACCGGGCGCAACCCGATGTCGTCGCGGTAGAAGGCGACATCGAGGCTTCCGACGGGGACCGTGGCGGCGGACGCTTCGATCCGCTCGAGCTCGCTGCCGATGCGCTCCGCGAGCGGAACCCCGCCGGTCTGGAGCCCGATGAGCACCACACCGTCGAGGCCGTGGTTGCGCTCGACGATCTCGTGGGCGATGCGGGTGACCGCCCGCTTCATGTCGCCGGCGTCCATCACCTGCGACCGGGCAACAAAAACGCCCGCATGCGCGGGCGTCAAGATGCGTTCACGTTCGGCCAAGCCGGATCCTTCCTGTCCGTGCGAGCCTCACGGGACTCGCTTCACGGTCAGACGTCCACCGTAGCACCAGTCGACGCACCGCCGGAGACCACCAGCCGTGGCCGGCGGACTAGTCAGAACGCGTTGAGAAAATGACTCAACGGCCCCTGTCGCCGCTATCGGATCGGACGTACCGTTCCTTTAGGAGCTTTCTGAGGGGGCGGTATGGCGGTACCGAACACGCAGCGTGGTGGACGCTCGCAGTCGAACGACGCGTACACGCTCGTTGAGTTGGCAGTTGCCATGCTCGTGATCGGTGCGCTCCTGGCGATCGCCGTCGCCACGTATCTCAACGCGCAGAAGGGTTCGCAGGAGAAGGTGGCGCAGTCGCGAGCTCGTGCCGCGCTCATGGCGACGCGCAACTACGTCAGCCAGAACGGCGTGCCCCCGGCGCTGGCGGAGGATCTTGAAACCGTGGAGCCGTCGCTGGAGTTCACGAGTGATGCATCCGCTCGTGTCCTCGGGAAGGTGTACGTACGCAACGACGCCGGCGACGTGTACATCGGTACTGCCGCGAACAACGGGGAGACCTGCTTCTGGGTGAAGGACTCAGCGAACGCTGGGGCCCGCTACGCCAGAGTCCCGTGCAGTGCTGACGCAGCCGAGATCGAGGCTGCGTTCGCGAACTCCTGGTGATCAGCCCGGCGCCGCAGCGGCCAGCAGCCCATTGACGAACCTTCCGGACTCCTCGCCGGCATAGCGTTTCGCCAGCTCTACCGCCTCGGTCAGCACGACAGCGCGCGGCGCGTCACCGTTCATCAACTCCCAGAGGCCGATCCGCAGGACAAGCAGGTCGAGCAGCGGCAGTCGGTCGAGGCGCCAGTCGGACCGAAGGTGCCGGGCGATCTGCGCGTCGAGATCCCGCACCTCGCTCTGCACTCCCTCCGCGATGGCGGCCGACAGCGGATCTGGCTGGACCGGTAGGTCGGCGAGCAGCGCCGTAACAGGCTGCGCCTTCATCTCCGCTTCGTAGAGCAACTCCAGCGCCCGCTCGCGCGCTTCGCGACGGGTCGCCACGACGATCAGACGCGGGTGATGTAGTCGCCGGAGCGGGTGTCGACCTTGACCTTGTCGCCGATGTTGACGAACAGCGGCACCTGGATGACGTGGCCGGTCTCGACTGTCGCCGGCTTCTTCGCGCCCGAGACGCGATCGCCCTGGATCCCGGGCTCCGTCTCCGTGATCGTCAACTCCACCGCGGCAGGCAGGTCGACGCCGACGATCTCCCCGTTGTACATCTGCAGAACCGCCGAGTCCCCCTCCTTGAGGAACTTCGTCGAGTCGCCCAGCGTCTTGTCGTCGACGTGAAGCTGGTCGTAGGTCGTGTTGTCCATGAACACGTACTGCTCACCGTCGCGGTAGAGGTACTGCATCTCACGCTTGTCGATGACCGCCTGCTCTACCTTCTCGTCGGCGCGGAAGGTGCGCTCGATCACGGCGCCGGTCCGCACGTTCTTGAGCTTCGTTCGCACGAACGCTCCGCCTTTCCCGGGCTTCACGTGCTGGAACTCGACCACCGAGAACAGGCCCTCGGGCAGGTCGAGCGACATGCCGTTCTTGAGATCGTTGGTGCTGATGGCCACGTCTGAGGAGCCTCCGGTCGGGGTCGAGCAGCCCGACAGGCTACCGCCGTCGCTCCGCGTGCCACGACGACGCCCGCAGTAGCTTGACCGCCACCGTGCTCCTCCTGCTCGTCGGCGTCTGCGCTGTCCTCGGCCTCCTCATCGGGTCGTTCCTCAACGTCGTGATCTACCGAGTGCCGGCCGGCGAGAGCGTCGTGCACCCAAGGTCTCGCTGCCCCTCGTGCGGCACGCAGCTCGGGGCGCTCGACAACGTGCCCGTCGTGTCGTGGATGGTGCTGCGGGGCAGGTGCCGCTCGTGCAGCGCGCCGATCTCGCCGCGCTACCCCAGTGTCGAACTGCTGACAGGGGTGCTGTTCGCCGTCACCGCAGCACGCCTCGGTTGGGACCCCGCGCTCCCCGCCTTCCTCGTTTGGGTCGCCGCACTCGTCGCGCTGTCGTTCATCGATCTCGACACCTTCACCCTGCCGCGGAAGATCATCTACATCGCGGCCGGTGCCGGCGTCGTCCTGCTGGGCGGAGCCGCTCTGGTCGAGGGGGAACTTCGCGACCCCGCCGAAGCCGCTGCAGGCGGATTGATCGCCTTCGGGGTCCTCTTCCTCATCCACGTGATCTCACCTCGGGGCATGGGCTTCGGCGACGTGCGACTGGCTGGCCTCCTCGGCCTCTACCTCGGCTGGATCGAGCTGCCGCTCGTCGCGGTCGGGCTGTTCCTCGCGTTCCTGTTCGCGTCGGTCGTCGGCATCAGCCTCATGCTCGCCGGAAGGAAGGGACGAAAGGATCGAGTGCCCTTCGGGCCGTTCCTGGCGCTGGGGGCGTTGGTCGCAGTTTGGATCGGCGTTCCGATCCTCGACCTCTACCTCGGTCGCTGACGGTCGAGCAGTACCGCTACAGCGTCGACCGCGAGCGGGTATCCGGCCCCGCCGAGGCCGGCGATCGTCGCAGTCGCGACAGGCGCGATGACAGACGTCCGCCGCCACGACTCACGCCATTCCGGGTTCGACAGGTGCAGCTCGACAACCACGCCGTCGAACGCAGCGAGCGCGTCGTGCAACGACCACCCGTAATGCGTGAGCGCGCCGGGATTGATGATGATCGCGGCTGCGGTCGAGCGCGCGCCGTGCACCGACTCGACGAGTGCACCCTCGTCGTTCGCCTGCAGGTGACGCACCACGAGACCGTGTGACCTGGCGCGCTCCTCGGCGGCCGACACGTGGTCGGCGAGGGTCTCCGTGCCGTAGATCTTTGGCTCACGTTCGCCGAGGAGGTTCAGGTTCGGCCCCGAGAGCAGCAGGACCTCGTTCGTCATCGTTCGGCCGCCATCGCGAGTAGTTCGTCACGCACGTCGTCGGCAGCGACCCGTAGCGGCTCGACGCCACGAGGACCGTCGAGAACGAAGGTCAAGCCTTGGATCGCCTTCTTGTCGCGCGCCATCAAGTGGAGAATGGCATCGACGTCGACGCGAGGTGGCAGCTGCGCCGGCAGGTCGTACTCGCTCAGCAACGCGACATGCTCCTCGACCCGGGCGTCGTCGATCCGCCCGAGCCGCCGCGCCAGCCGCGCCGCGAAGACCAATCCGATCGAGACGGCCTCGCCGTGGCGGAGGTCGAAGCTGCCGGCGATCTCGAGCGCGTGGCCGAGCGTGTGCCCGTAGTTGAGGATCGCGCGACGGGCGCCCTCACGCTCGTCTTCCGCGACCACGTCAGCTTTGATCTCGACGCACATCGCCACCTGCTCCTCGAGAGACTTGCCCCGCAGGCCCGACCCGCCGAGGAAGTGGTACTTCGCCATCTCCCCCATTCCGCTGCGCCGCTCGCGCTCGGGCAACGACTCGAGGTGATCGAGGTCACAGACCACGCCGGAAGGCTGCCAGAACGCGCCGACGAGGTTCTTGCCTTCAGGAAGGTTCACGCCGGTCTTGCCGCCGATCGCCGCGTCAACTTGGGCGAGGAGCGTCGTCGCGACGTGTACGACGGCGATGCCGCGGTGGTACACGGATGCAACGAACCCCGCCAGGTCGGTCACCACGCCTCCGCCGACGCCGACGATCGCGTCACCGCGGGTGAACCCGATGCGGGCGAGATCGCGGCAGAGCCGCTCGACGGTTGCGAGCGTCTTCGCCTCCTCCCCGTCCTCGACGACCAATTCATGGATCTCGACGTTCGACACGTCGACCTTCGGGATGCCGGGCTGGGTGATCACGCCAACTCGGCGGGCGCTGTTCGGCAGCAGTTCGCTCAAGTGTTCGACGGCGCCCGAACCGACGACCACGTCGTACGAACGGTCGCCGAGCTTCACGGGAACGATCCTCATGCCAGCGCAGCCTCAATCTGATCGACGATCGCGTCCGGAGTTGCCGACGACACATCGACGGTGACATCCGCGAGCTCTTGGTAGAGCGGCTCCCGCTCTGCGTACAGCCGGCGGAGCGTCTCCTCCGGATCATCCTGAAGCAGCGGTCGGTGGTCGCCGGACGTGACCCGCGACGCGAGCACCTCGACAGGCGCGCGTAGCCACACGATCGCGCCGCCTTCGCGGATCATGCGGCGGTTCTCGAGATCGAGCACCGCGCCTCCCGCGACGCTGACGACGACGCGGCCGTCGCCATCGAAGGCGTCACGAAGCACCTCCGACTCGAGCCGGCGGAACGCAGCCTCGCCGTCCGCTTCGAAGATCTCACGGACCGTTCGGCCGGTGCGGTCGACGATCTGCGCGTCGCTGTCGACGTACGACCAGCCCCGCCGACGCGCTAGCAGCCGCCCCACGGTGGTCTTGCCCGCCCCCATCATCCCGATGAGGATGATCCGCTCAGGCAAGGGACGCGACGAAGGCGTTCTTGTTGCGGACGAACTCGTCGACGCTGTCACCGCCGAACTTCCGCAACGCTTCGCTCGCCAGTACGAGCGCCACCATCGCCTCCGCTACTACGCCGAGGGCAGGCACCGCAGTGACGTCGGTGCGCTCCTTGAACGAGACCGTCTCTTCCTTCGTGTTCACGTCGACCGTCTTGAGGACGGGGCGATTCAGGGTGGCGAGAGGCTTCATGTAGGCCCGTGCGGCAAGCAGTGCACCTGTGGAGATGCCGCCTTCGACACCACCGGCGAAGTCGCTCTCGCGGCGGTAGGTGTTCGTCGTAGCGTCCCACGCGATGGGGTCGTGAGCTTCGGATCCGCGCCGCCCGGCGACGTCGATGCCGTCGCCGATCTCCACCGCCTTCACCGCCTGGATGCTCATCAGCGCCGCCGCGAGCAGGCTGTCGAGCTTGCGGTCCCAGTGCACGTGGCTGCCGAGGCCGACCGGCACGCCGTAGGCGAGCACCTCGGTTGCCCCGCCGAGCGAATCGCCGTCCTTTGCCGCCGCCTTGATCTCCTCGATCATCGCCTGCTCGGCGTCGGGATCGAACGATCTCACAGGCGAGTCGTCAACCCGATCGAGATCGGCGAACTGCGGACGGAGGCTGTCCTTCGCTTTGGCGCGACCCATCTGGATCGTGTGGCTGAGGATGTCGACGTCGATCTCCTGGAGAAGGAGCTTCGCTGCGGTCCCGGCCGCTACTCGGGCAGCGGTTTCGCGCGCACTTGCTCGTTCGAGGACGCTGCGGGCCTCGGGGAGCCCGTACTTCTGCATCCCGGCGAGATCCGCGTGTCCGGGCCGGGGCTGCGTGAGCGGTGACTTCGTCTCGCCGGGCGCCGGCGACATCTCCTCATGCCACTTGTCGGATCGCACCCACTCCGTGTTGCCGATCTCGATGGCGAGCGGCGAGCCCAGGGTGCGGCCGTGCCGCACGCCGCCGAGAAGGGTGACATCGTCCTGCTCGAACTTCATCCGCGGGCCACGGCCGTAGCCCAGTCGACGCCGCGCGAGCTCCCGCTGGACGTCCTCGACCGTCAGGGGCAGACCCGCAGGAAGGCCCTCGACGATGACGACGAGGGCCCTTCCGTGAGATTCACCCGCAGTCAGGAAGCGGAGCACCCAGTCGATCGTACTTGCCCGCGGTAGCCGTTCGTCAGCAGTCCGTGAGGCGCGCGGGACACTCGCGCCAGCCCTTGATGACGAAGTGCTCGTTGTGGAGCTGACTGACGAGGTCTACGTCCCACGTGAAGTTGAAGTGGTTGCCGCCGGAGTTGTGAAGGTTTGCAACGACCGCTCCGAAGATCCTGGGCTGAGACGAGCCGCCGCAGTCGATCTTGAGCCCGGGCGTGTAGAGCAGCCCCCAGAACTCGGACTTGCAAATGGTGCTGGTCGCGCTCGGCTGCCCGAGCTCCTGCTCCTGCTCCGTCTTCGTGCAGGGACGCGCGCCGCACTGCATTGGGAAGTACACCTGGAACCGCCGCGGGTAGTTCGCCTTGTTCACGACGGCGCGATTACTTCCGGTTCCGGCCATGGTGAAGTTGCGGTCGATCCACACGCGCACGTCGGTACGGCCGGCCACGGCGGGTCCGACGTCGATTCGGCCCCGTACGTGCAGCTCGGGGCACCAGTAGTCACCAGGCGCGACAACCGTCGTCTGGCCGTCCCGCCCGAGCCTTCCATCGGGAGCCTGCGGGAAGCAGCCGATCCCTTCGTTGTCGGGCACAACGGTTTTCAACCGCTCCGTGACCGCCTCGACCTTCGTGAACATGTGGCAGCGGTCGCTCCGCGACCCGCCGACGACCCGGCAGTTCTCCTCGGCTTCGCGTTGTGTGGCACGTCCGTACATCCGGAAGCCTTCGATCCTCGAGAGGATGTCGTCCGCCGTGGAGTCAGAGAGCAACACGTCCGAGTTCGTCGCCATCCACCCCGGGATCGGGTTGAGGTTGCAGTGCTCGTTGGTCATCGTCGTCGGGTCGATGCACGACGAGGACCGGTAGGCCTTGGGTGTATCGGCCTGGGCGCCTCGGAGATCGAAGCGGTTGATCGTGAAGAACCCGTTGATCACCAAGGGGACCGCCGTGGCCGTTGCGATCGCCTGCCGCTTCCGACCTGAGGTGTCGGTTCCTGTCGCCCGGACCTTCCAGAAGGCGGTCTGACCCTCGGGCTGCTGCTGGGCCTCGATGACGAACTCGTCGGTCCCGTCGCGAAACGTCTCGCGGAACCGGCTCACGCCTGTCGCGTTGGTGCCGAGCACCTCGAAGCGGCCCGTGCTCGTGTTCTGCGTGGAGGTAGGTAGATCCTTTCGATCCAGCCGGTACAGCGCCTGGTCGATTCCCGCGTTCGCGAACTGGAACGCGTTCGTTCGGCTCTGGTCGACCCGCGCCTTGTTGACCCCGCTCTCAACGAAGAGGAGCATCGAGGCCAGCGTCATCGTCAGGATCATCACGATGACGACCGCGTAGAGGATGCTCCCCTCGTCGTCTCGCTTCACCGTCAGCTGCCTGCGCATCCCGACACCTCGTTCCAGTTCCTCAGGTCGACGCGGGTAGTGAGTCGCGTGGGAGCGCCTTGCTTGCTGGCCCGCACCATCAGACTGATCTCGACGGTCTTGACGCAGTCGCGGAACTGGTTCGGCGACGTGTCGAGGTCGGTGCTGACCTCGGTGCCGGGGCGCTTGAAGTAGCGGAACACCGACTCGGTCGCTGGGTTGATGACAGCACCGACCTGTTGGTCTGGAGCCAGCCCCGCGGGACCGCTCGGGCCGACGAGGATCTGCGTCCCTTCACGGGTCACGCGCTCGAAGCGGTTCCCAACGAGCCGGTACGTCACCGGCCGGAGGTTGTTGACGCAGCTCGCGACGCCGTTGTCGGCGCAATACACCGAGAACGAGACCTCGGTCTTGTACTTCCGCGCGTGCTCCTCGGGAGCGATGGCATCGATCGGATTTGCCGCACGCAGGTCGCGTGCCATCGTCTCCAACGCGAGGCGGGCCTGCTCGAGCGACGCCGCCCGCTGCTCCGTCTCGACCGAGCGCTGGAGCACGCTGCTCATCGCCGACATGGTGATAGCACCCACCAAACCGAGCAGAAACACGACGACGACGAGCTCCATCAAGGAGAAGCCTGCGTCCGAGCGTCCAGGGGTGGCGGCGTCCGTCACTGCACGACCACCACGAACGACGGGGTGAGGTTGTATTCGCGGGTCGCGATGGGCGCCCACACATCCCAGCTTCGGGACGCTCCGTCACCGAGATCGAAGCGATCCTCCGACCGCATCTCGTACGTTCCTGACCAGGTGCGCTGGCCACTGACGAGGGAACCCGCCGTGAGGGCCCCGCCGACGTGACCGCCACGAATCGGGATGCGTGCTTCCATCGAACCGCAGCCGGCGCCCGACTCCTCCGTCCTGATCGTGAACGTGAAGACGCGACGAGTCGAGGGCGGCTTGGCGTTGTTCTCCACCAGAACGTGATTCGTACCGTTCGGGTTGTTCGACTGCTGGAACACCGCGGATCGGATCCTGCACGCAACCAACGTCGGGTTCAGAGGCACGCGCAGGTCGAGCGACGTGGTAGCGACAGCGCCTGCGGCATCTCGAACAACAAGCGTCGCCCGGTACAGCTGGTCGGTAGCCGTCGCGGGGAAGGTGTGACTCACGACGGGTCCTGTGGCGGTGCCGACGGTGGCTGCGGTGGCGGTGGTGACGTTCTGGAAGGTCCACTCGAAGCGGAGTTGCACTCCGGGCTCCGTGTAGACGACGCCGTCTCGGTAGGCCTCGCCTTCGAACTGCATGGTGATAAATCCGGGGGTGGGGGTGCTCTTGGGCGTGGCGCTCCCGACGAGATCGGGAGTCGTCTCGATCCGCGCCTGGTTCGGCGGCGTCCACGTGCGGGCGCCGCTCACGAACAGCACCTGATTCACGATCGTCGCGCCTCCGAACCCGTCGGTGATCCTCATGGCCACGGTCCACCACCCCGCAGCGGTGAACGTGTGCGTCACCGTCCGTGTGGGCGACTTCGGGGACGTCCCACCGTCACCGAAGTCCCACTGATACTGGAGTGAGTGACCGTCAGGGTCGGATCCGCTGGCGGTGAACGTGACCAGTTGCCCAGTGGCGGGTGCGGCCGGCGTGAACGAGAGGTTCCCCGTCGGCGGCTGGTTCGTCGCGTAGGGGCTGGGGCCGAGATTGCCCGGGTAGAGGACGGACTTCAGCGTGAGCGACTTCGCGACCATCTGGTTCTCGACCCAGTCGATTTGGATTTCGAGGCGCTTGAACTTCTCGGGATCGCCGTCCTCTCGGGGCTCTGCCTCCCACGTGATGCGCCGGGTGATGTCGTACTTCGCGAGGCCGGGCACCGGAGGGTTGGGCGCGACGTTCGCTTGAAAGGCCTCGAGAGCGCGGGCGCCGTCGGGGCTCGCGGCGTCGATCACGACGGCCTGTCGGCCGTCGTGCTCCCCGTCGGGGTACACCCTCGATCGGTTCTCATCTGTCGAACTCACACCAACAGATCCGTACGGCAGGGAGCGGAGGCGCTCCATCTCGGCGTTCGCGATGGCGGTCACACCAGACCGCTGACGGGCCGCGCCGACCGCTCGCATGCCCGCGAACAACACGTACGCCAGCGACGTGAACGAGATCGAGATGATGAGAAGCGCCACGACCATCTCGACGAGCGTGAACCCGTCGTCACGAGCAGGCTGTCGCCGCGTGAAGTGCACGTCCTGTTGATCGGTCGTTGCCAGCCGAGACTTTACGAATCGGGACGGATTGGACGGCGGTACAAAGCGAAGAGGGGCGGCCCTTGCGGGCCGCCCCTCTCCAGACTGCGAGGTACTGCTAGCTCACGAGGAGCTGATTACCACTTGGTCTGCCAGCCGTCACCAGCGGGCGGGACGGAGACAGCGGCACAGGCACCATCGGCAACATCCCACTTTGCGTAGTAGGTCCCCTTGGTCTGCGAGCCGGCGGTGGTCGTACCGTCCGGATTCTCGACAGCGCCGAAGGAGCCACTGCCGTTGAGCACGATCTCGGAGATCGCGAAGCACTTGCTGTTCTTCGACTGCACCGCCATGATGATCCAGTCGTCGGTCGCGCTCGTTGCGGCGCTCCGCTCAACGTCGATCACCTTCGGGTTCGTTGCATCGACGGCGGTGCCGAAGCTCAACGAGGGTTCGGCGTCAGAGACAGCGGTCATGTCGAGGGTGCCCCACTTCTGCGTGTCGACGTAGACCGTCTTCGCAGCGGAGTAGCCGTTGCGGAGGTTGGACTGAGCCTCCCGCTCCTGGGCACGCTCACGAGCGCCGAGGAAGGTCGGGATGGCGATCGCCAGCAGGATGGCGATGATGAGGACCACGACCATGAGCTCGATGAGGGTGAAGCCCTCATCCTCACGCTCGTGGCGCTTCCGCAGTGCGGTAAGCATCAGATGTTTCCCTTTCGGTGATGGCAATGGATTGAGCGAGCCCGTGTCCTGCCTCTTGGGCCCCTCCCGGCTCATCACCGGTGTCGGGTCCTCCAGGCAGCCCGGCTGGCCTTCTCCCTCCAGAGAGAGTCGGCCCCGTGGCTTTGCGCCCCCGGCTTTCACCGGGTTTGCCCTTGTCCGGAGCACCTGCTCGCCTTTCTATCTACGGCATCTGCTGGCCGTGGCTTGAGGGATTTCTGTTCCCGAATGTCCGAAGACAACGACAAATGACACGGAGGAACTAGCCCCGACGGTGTTGATGCGTAACGCGATGGAGGCCGGCACCTTGGTGCCGGCCTCCATCGCGTGCGGTTTCGTGGCGCTTATTGGATGAGCTTGATGATGTTGAACATCGGCATGTACAGCGACACGACCATGCCGCCGACCGTGCCGCCGAGTACGACGATCAGAAGCGGCTCGAGCAGCGAAGTGAGGGCGTCGACCGTCGCCTCCACCTCCGCTTCGTAGAACTGTCCGATCTTCTCGAGCATTTCGTCGAGCGCCCCGGTCTCCTCGCCCACCGCCATCATCTGCACCACCATCGGCGGGAAGATCTTGTGGTTGCCGAGCGGCTTCGCAATCGACTCGCCGCCCTTCACCGACGTCTGGACGTCACGAACCGCCTTCGCCATCACGGTGTTGTTCACCGTGTCAGAGACGATCTCCAACGACTCGAGGATCGGTACGCCAGACCGCAGCAGGGCCGAGAGCGTCGAGGAGAACCGAGTCAAGGCAGTCTTCTGCACCAAGCCCCCGAAGATGGGGACGCGCAGTTTGAGTGCGTCCCATGCCTCGCGTCCCGTGTTCGTGTTGATCCACCTGCGGAAACCGATCGACGCGCCGACTCCAGCGATGACGACGATGGGGAAGAACTTCGTCATGATCGTCGACACCGCGAGGAGCATCCGCGTCGGCAACGGGAGCGTTCCGCCCAGCCCGTCGTAGAGATCCTTGAAGATCGGCACGATGAACAGGAGCATCGCGGTCAGGATCAACAGAACCAGCGCAAGAACGGCGACCGGATAGGTCATGGCCGACTTCACCTTGCCGCGCAGTTCGACCTGTTTCTCGATCGTCGACGCAAGGCGCAGGAGCACCGAGTCGAGAACGCCGCCGATCTCGCCGGAGCGAACCATCGACACGTAGAGCTTGTTGAACACCTTCGGGTGCTTCGCCATCGCCTGCGACAGCGACGCGCCCTTCTCGACGTCCTGACGGATCTGGCTGATCACTTCCGCGAGCGCCTTGTTCTCCGTCTGGTCTTCGAGGATGTAGAGGGATCGGAGCAGCGACAGACCGGAGTTGATCATCGTCGCGAACTGGCGCGAGAACACCGAGATGTCCTTGAGCTTCGGCTTGCCCTTGAAGAGCGAGATCTCCGTCTTGAGGCCTGCGCCGCCCTGCTTCTCGATGTTGATGGGTGTGTAGCCCATCTGGCGGAGCTTGTTCGCGACGAGGGTCGTCGACTCGCCCTCGACGGTGCCCTCCAGCATGCGGCCCTGACGATCGCGGACCTTGTAGAGGTACGTCTGCGTCTCCGTGGCGGTGGCCATTGCGGTTCTCCCTAGCTCCCGATCGTCCTGCTACGCCCGGCTGCCGATGAGGCGCCGGAGATCTTCTTCGTTCGCGCACCGCTCGATGGCGAGCTCCATCGAGATCAGACCCCGCTGCACGAGGGCAGCCAGCGACTGATCCATGGTCTGCATGCCGAACTTCCCGCCGGCCTGCATCGCCGAGTAGATCTGGTGCACCTTTCCTTCTCGGATCAGATTGCGGATCGCTGGAGTGGCAACCAGCACCTCAGCTGCGACATGTCGGCCCCTACCGTCACGAGTCGGGACAAGTTGCTGCGTGACGATGCCCTGGAGCGACGCAGCCAACTGCACCCGCACCTGCTGCTGCTGGTAGCTGGGGAACACGTCGATGATGCGGTCGACCGACTGGGGCGCGTCCTGGGTGTGGAGCGTGCCGAACACGAGGTGACCGGTCTCAGCCGCGGTCAGCGCGGTGTGGATCGTCTCGAGGTCACGCATTTCACCGACGAGGATGACGTCGGGGTCCTGGCGGAGGACGTGCTTGAGCGCCTCGGCGAAGCCGTGCGTGTCCTCGCCCACCTCACGCTGGTTGACGACCGCCTTCTTGTGCGTGTGGATGAACTCGATCGGGTCTTCGACCGTCATGATGTGCGCCGGCTTCTCGACGTTGATGATGTCGACCAGCGAAGCGAGAGTCGTCGACTTGCCGGAGCCGGTCGGCCCGGTCACGAGCACCAGACCACGTGGGAGATCGGCGAACTGCCGCACCGACGCCGGCAGGCCGAGCTTCTCGAGCGGAACGATCTCGAACGGGATGGTCCGCATGACGGCGCCGACGGAGTCGCGCTGGAGGAAGACGTTGACGCGGAAGCGGCCGACGCCGGGGATCGAGTGCGACGTGTCGAGCTCGAGATCGGTCTCGAAGCGCTCGCGCTGCTTCTGGGTGAGGATCGCGTAGATCATCCGCCGAATCTCGGAGCCGTTGAGCTTCGGGAACTCGGTAAGAGGCGTGATCGCGCCGTGGATGCGCACCGACGGGTGGATGCCGACCGTCATGTGGAGGTCGGAGCCGCCGAGCTCGACGACGCGAACGAGCAGGTCGTTCACGTGGAGCTCCTCGGCCGAGCCCGATTCGCCCATGGCGACGGCGGCGGGCGCGGTCGCGGAGACGAACGACTGCTCCTCGGTCGGGATCGAGATCTCGCCGACCTCGGCGGTCGGATCGTCGACCGAGATGTCGCCGTACATGGCAGAAACGAGCCGCTTCAGCTCGTTGCGAACGGCGATCGCCGGCTTGATCGGCCAACCGGTGGCACCCTCGACCGCTGCGACGGCGTCGCGGTTCGACGGGTCGACCATGGCCACTACCAGGTCCGCACCATCGAGCTCGACCGCGATTGCCAGGTACTTCCGGGCCAGATCCGCCGGTACGAGCCGGTCGACGGTCGGGTGCACCGGCGTCTGCGACAGGTCGACGAAGCGGATGCCCACCTGGTGAGCGACCGCGGCGACAAGATCCTTCTCGCCGACGAGACCCTCGTTGATCAGCAGCTTCGAGAGCGGAATCCCCTCGTGAGCCTCACGGTCGAGCATCGACTCGAGCGTGTCTCGGGAGAGGACCTTGCGCTCGACGAGGAACTCGCCGAGACGGCGCGACGCGGCTTGCATGTCTGAAGTATCGGCACCAGCCGTGGACGCCTGAGGTTCAAATCGGACTTGTCACGACGAATCGGTGACTAGTCAGGGTACGTCGCTGGCGGGAGTTCTTGTCCCACCCCATCCTTATGCTCCCGATATGGCCGCAATCGCGCACGAGACGGAGGCAACGACGCCCGTCGGCGTGACCACCCTCGTGCGTGCGGCCGAGGAGTTCAAGCGAGTCGTCGCGGCGTTCGACCCTGCACTGGTCGCTTCGCGCGAGTGCGCGACGGCGATCGAGGCGCTGGTCGCGGTGGAGAACGCCTGCAGCGGTGTTCGCGCTCTTGCAGCGGCGCGTGCAGCCGCGGGCGGCGCCTATCGCGAGAGAGGGTTCGCCGATGCAGGCGACTGGCTGGCGTCGCTCGCCGGCACGACCACGACCGACGCGAAGCGGGCGCTCGATCTCGCGTCGCGGCTCGATGAGTGTCCGGAGACGAGAGACGCGCTGATCGCGGGCGAGGTGTCTCTGGGGCAAGCCGCCGAGATCGCGGCGACGGAGAAGGAGTGCCCGGGTTCGGAAGGCGACCTCCTTCGGCTGGCGCGCACGAAGAGTCTGGGCACGTTGCGTGACGAAGGACGTCGCCGTCGAGCCGCAGCTGTAGACCCGCGCGGGCTGCACGAGAAGCAGCGGCGAGCTCGCCGGTTTCGTCACTGGCGCAACGAGCTGGGCATGGTGTGCCTGACCGGCGAGCTGCCACCGGAGGTGGGAGTCCCGTTCGTGAATCGCCTCGACGCCGAGACCGACCGGGTCCGTCGCGACACTCGCAAGGCGAACGCCAGCGGCCCCGACGAGGCACGTGAGGCCTATGCCGCCGATGCCTTCGTGCGCATGACCGCTGGCGGCGGTAAGGGCACGCCCTCCGGAACCGACCTGGTGATCGTGTGCGACCTTGCCGCGTGGCGGCGCGGTGAGACGGTCGATGGCGAGCGCTGCCACATCGTCGGCGGCGGATCGATTCCGGTGGCGCTAGCGCACGAACTCGGGCGGGACGCCTTCTTGAAGGCGGTGCTAGTCGACGGCGTCGAGATCAAGAAGGTTCTGCACATCGGCCGGTACCGCAAGGCGGAGCTGCAGACGGCGCTCGACCTCGGACCCGGGCCGGTCTTCGAGGGCACGGTCTGCACCGAGGTCGGCTGCGATCGCCGCTACGGCCTCGAGCACGACCACGTCGACCCGGTGGCGAACGGCGGCCTCACTAGCCTGGACAACCTGGTTTCGCGATGTCGCCCGCATCATCGCGAGAAGACCGAGCGCGACCGCCTGGCGGGTCTGCTCCGCAAGAAGAGCCCCGAACCAGAGCCCCCTTGACCTGATGGGCTACACGATGACCCGGAGGACCTCTTCGATGGAGGTGATGCCGTTCGCGGCCTGGCGCAGGCCGGCCTGGCGGAGGGTCATCATCCCCTGGGCCATCGCGAACTTCTTGATGTCTTCGGAGTGGCCGTGCTCGACGATGATCCGCTCGATCTCCTCGGAGACCAGGAGCACCTCGTGGACTGCGAAGCGGCCGTGGTAACCCGTCTTGCCGCAGGCGGCGCAGCCGACCGGGCGGAAGAGCTCGGGCAGCTCGTCGGTCGCCTCGATGTCCCACCCGACGCCCTCGAGCTCGGCGACCGTCGGCGTGTAGGGCTCCTTGCACTTGTCGCACAGCCGCCGAGCGAGCCGCTGGGCGACGATGGCATCGAGCGCAGTGGCCACCAGGAACGGCTCGACGCCCATCTCGACCAAGCGGGTGGGCGTCGACGACGCGTCGTTCGTGTGGAGGGTGGACAGCACCAGGTGGCCCGTCAGGGCGGCCTCGACCGCGATCGTCGCCGTCTCCTGGTCGCGGATCTCACCGACGAGGACGATGTCGGGGTCGGAACGCAGGATCGAGCGCAGGGCCGCCGCGAATGTCATGCCGGCCTTGTTGTTCACCTGCACCTGGTTGATGCCGGCCAGGCGGTACTCGACCGGGTCCTCGACGGTGATGATGTTCTTCGCCTCGTCGTTGAGGATGTTCAGCGTTGCGTACAGCGTCGTCGACTTGCCCGAACCGGTCGGCCCCGTCACCAGGATCGTGCCGTACGGCTTGGTGAACGACGTCTCGTAACGGGCGCGGGTCTCCGGCAGGAACCCGAGGTCGTCGAGCGTCTTGACCGACGTCGTCTTGTCGAGGATTCGCATGACGACCTTCTCGCCGTACACCGTCGGGAGCGTGGCGACGCGGAGGTCGACCTGCTTGCCGCCGATGTTCGCCGTGACGCGACCGTCCTGCGGGATGCGGCGCTCGGCGATGTTGATGTCGGCCATGATCTTCAGGCGCGAGATGATCCCCGACTGGATGTTCTTCGGCGGGCGCATCTTCTCGTGGAGCACGCCGTCGATGCGGTAGCGCACCCGTAGGTCGCGCTCCCCCGGCTCGATGTGGATGTCGGACGCGCGGTCGGCGACGGCTTGGCTGATCAGCAGGTTGACCAGCTTGACGATCGGCGCGTCCTCAACGACCTCCTTGACCGATGAGAGGTCGTCATCCTCGGCGAAGTCGGACGCGGCCTCGGCGGAGATCTCGTCGGCTTCCGCGTCCATGCGGAAGTGCTTCTCGATCGCGGCGACTATCCCGTCACGGGTCGCCATGACAGGCTTGACCTCGGCCCGGGTGATCGTCCGGATGTCGTCGAGCGCGAAGACGTTGCCGGGATCGGCCATCGCCACGACGAGCTGTCCCTCGTCCCAGCCGATCGGCAGGGCCTGGTACCGGCGAGCGAGCGCGTCCGAGATGAGCGTCGCGGCGGACGAGTCGACCGAGAAGTTGTCGAGGTCGACGAAGTCCATCCCGATCTGGACCGCCAGCGCGGCCATGAGATCGGCCTCGGAGACGAGGTCCTGCTCGAGAAGGACCCGGCCGAGCGACTTACCGGTTCGGGACTGCTCCTCGAGCGCGAGCTCGAGCTGCGCGGTCGTCAGCAGGCCACGCGAGACCAGGAAGGCGCCGATCCGGTCGTTCTCGCCCACTACTCAGGAGTCCCCTTCCGAACACCCGCCGGTGCTGGATGCATCTTCGACAGCAGTGTGCCGCGTATTGAGCGGTACGAACATAGGAGAGGGCGAGCCCGCTGGGGGCTCGCCCTCGAGAAGCACGGCGCCGGCGGCGGTGGCAGGCGCAGCGGCTAGTTGCGGACCGAGGAGAGGAACTTCAGCAGCAGGCCTCGGTTGATCGGCTCGTCACCTTCGCCGACTTCGGGGAGCTCACCGCCGCGGGCGAGATGCTCCTCGACCTTCTTGGCAATCTTCTCCTCGTTCTCACCCTCGAGAGCGGCGAGCTGTGCGACGAGCGCCTTCGTCTCCTCCGGCTTGGGCTCCACCGACTTGGCGGCGGCAGCGGCCGCAGCCGCGCCGTTGCGGATCGGGGGCTCGGGCACGTCGGAGATGGCACCGGGGCTGCTGGTGGTCGCCCGGACCTTGGGCTTCGAAGCCGCAGCGGCCGCACCGGCCGCACCGGCCGCCGACGGCTGGGCCGAGGCCTGGTCGACGAGCGCCGCCAGCTCCTTCTCGACCTCCGACTTCACCTCTTCGACCCGCTTGCTGTCGGGCTTCGCAGCAGCTGCGGCGGCAGCCGCACCCGGAGCGGGCTCGGACTTCCCTGCAGAGGCCTTGTCGTCGGTCTTGTCACCGGCGGACGGCAGATCGGCGGGCCGCTTCTGGATCCCCGACGGAGCCTCGGCCGGAGCCGCTCCAGAGCCAGCCGGCGCCGGAGCAGCCGCCGCAGCGGGCTTCGGCTTCGGCTTCGCGCTCAGGTCGAGCGAGATGAGGTCGGCCTCGAAAAGCTCCTTCACGGCCTGGCACGCGTCGAACTCGGTGAGCTCGTGCGCGTCCATGAGCGAGGCGACGGAGGAGCCGCCTGCAACGGTCCGGAGCAGCTTCCACTGCTTCGACGTGATCGTGACCTCATCACGGGGAGCCTTCTCCGCCATGTCCACCAGCACGTCGAGGTGCGGCACGACCTTCGCGATCTCCCTCCACTCCCCGAGGCGCACCTGCGCGTCGGCGAGGACCACGTCGATCGTCTCGGGATCGTGCCGGGCCGGCGCGGGCTTGTCGGCCTCGAAGGAGAACGTGCCCTCCTCCAGGCGCAGCAGCTCGAAGACGGCGTCGACCGACGACGCTTCCTTGCCGTTCACGTCGCTGTGGACGATCTGACCCTTCTCGCACCAGATCTTCCCGGCGACCCGACCGCCGGTGACCTGCAGCTCACCGTCCTTCTTGGTGGACGCGAGCAGCACCAGCACGTCGGGCAGTGCGAATGTGTCGAGTGAGCCCTGCAAAGACACGGTTACCTCCGCTGACCGTGGGATGACACCTACATCGGCACGTACGGGGCGTCACTTCAGCGGGAGTTGTCCGCCCGGCTACCGGTGCTGTTCGAGAGACCCCAGCGCGGCGGCCGACATCACCTCGAGCGGCGGCTCCTCACCGGTCCACAGGCGGAAGGCGAAGGCCGCCTGGTGGATCAGCATCCCGAGGCCGGTGACGGCCACGGCGCCTCGTGCGCGAGCAGCGACCAGGAGCGGCGTGCGCAGCGGGTGATACACGAGGTCGACGACGAGTTGACCACCGTGGAGAAGCGACACATCGAGCGGGACCTCGCCCTCGTTGGCGGTGCCCGCCATCCCCACCGACGTCGCGTTCACGACCAGGTCGGCGTCACGAACCGCGGCAGCCGCCGCTTCGTCGTCGGTTCCTGCCACGGCGGTGGCCACCTCCGGCGCCAGCGCCGCGGCGGCCGCGCCACGGTCGGCCGAACGGTTCACCACGGCGATCGACGACGCGCCCGCGTCGGCCAGCGCGAGCACGACGGCGCGGGCGGCACCGCCCGCACCGAGCACAGCGACGCGGGCGCCGTCGGCAGAGAAGCCCTCGTCGTGACGGAGCGCGCTGACGAACCCGGGGCCGTCGGTCGACTCCCCCACCAGGTCGTCGCCCACCCAGTGGATGCAGTTCACCGACTGGAGGCGTGCGGCCGACGGCGACAACCGATCGAGCGCGGGGATCACCTCGCTCTTGTGGGGCATCGTCACCGACAGTCCGCCGAGGCCGAGCGCCCGCACCGCGTCGACGGCAACTGCACCATCGCCGGCGGGAACCTCGAACGCCGCGAAGACCCAGTCGAGACCCAACGCCGCGAACGCCGCGTTGTGGAGGACCGGTGAGAGCGAGTGGCGGACCGGGTCGCCGATCACTCCGGCGACTCGGGTGGCCCCGGAGATCACCGGAGCCCGGCTGCCTCGGCCTTGCGGATGTTGGCGTTGTGCTCCTGCAGCGTCGTCGCGAATGAGTGACGCCCGCTCGCCTCCGTCACGACGTAGTAGAGCCACGGCCCGGGTTCGGGGTTCATCGCCGCCTTGATCGACGCGGCTCCGGGAGCGGCGATCGGGCCCGGCGGCAGCCCGGCGATCTTGTAGGTGTTGTACGGATGGTCGATCTCGAGGTCCTTCAGGAGGACCCGGGTGTCGGTGCCTGACCGGCCGAGGGCGTAGACGACTGTCGCGTCGATCTGCAGCCGCATCTTCTTCTGCAGGCGGTTGTAGATCACCTGGGCGACCTTGGGACGTTCGTCGTCGACCCTCGTCTCCCGCTCGATCAACGACGCCACGATCGCCGCCTGGTACGGCGTGATCCCGAACTTCCCCTGGGCCTGCTCGAAGCCGGCGGCGTCCGCCTGCGCGTCGAATGCCTGCACCATGCGCCGGAGGATCGCCTCCTCGTTGTCCTTCGGCTCGACGTTGTAGGTCTCGGGGAGGATCAGGCCCTCGAGCGACGTGACGCCCTGCGGCTGGTACTTCGACCGCACCTTGCCGCTGCGGGCCGCTTCGAGGAAGGCCTCCTTGCTGCGCCCCTCGAGCGTCGCGATCTTGTCGGCGATCTGCTCGAGGGTGAGGCCCTCCGGAACGGTCACCCGCTCGAACTTCAGCTGCGGGCCCTTCCGCAGCGTCGACACCGCGAGGTCCATCGACGAGTTCTTCCGGAACGTGTACTCGCCTGCCTGGAACCCGCTGGCGCCCTCGAGGCGGGTGTAGATCTTCCACACCTGGGCGCTCGTGATGACGCCCTCGTCGGCGAGGATCTCGCCGATCCCCTGGGTGCTGGTGCCGGGCTGGATCGTCACCGCGATCTCCTCGCCCGGCTCGCCCCCCGGGTTCACCTGGCGCAGGTAGCCGATGTAGACGGCCGCGGCCGCGAACACGCCGAGCACGATCAGCACCGCGAGAACGGCGGCGATCCGCGACCCCGCCTTCGAGCGGCGCTCCTTCGGGAACGGCTCGTAGTACTCGTCGTCCTGATCGTCGTAGAGGTCGGTCACGGTCTCCGTCTCCGGGCATCGAGCCACGCCTGCAACATCACGGCGGCGGCAACCTTGTCGACGACACGGCGGCGTGCGTCGGCCTTCATCTTCATCTGCATCAGCGAGCGATCGGCGGACACCGTCGTGAGGCGTTCGTCGAACGTCTCCACCGGCACCCCGACGACGCTACGCAATTCGTCCGCCTCGTCGAGCGCGGCCTGGGCTGCTCTACCCACCGAGCCGTCGAGAGACAGCGGAAGGCCGACGACGACGAGGGTTCCCTCCGCCTCCTCGACCAGCGCCTTGATCGCACCGTGGTCACGCGGACGGTCGCCGCTGCGCTGGACGACGTCGTAGGGAAGGGCGAGCGCGCCGTCGGAGTCGCTGATCGCGACGCCGATCCGCTTCGTGCCCAGGTCGATCCCGATCACGCGACCAGGCGAGCTCACGAGATGCCGAGCTTCTCCCTGACCGCCCTGATCGCGTCGTCGATCTTCGACGCGTCCTTACCGCCGGCGACGCCGATGTCGGGCGCCTTCGGGTTGCCGCCGCCGCCGGTCAGCTTCGCCGCGTCGGCGATCAGCTGGCCCGCGACGAGCCCGGTGCCCTTCTCGACCGCAGACACGAGCGCGACGCGCTCGCCGTCGGGCGAGCCGACCAGCACGACCGCCTTGATCTCCGGCTCGTTGCGGATCGCGATCGCGAGTTCGCGAAGGTCGTCGGGCGGGATCCCGTCGCGCCGAGCGACGACGTAGCCGTCGACCGCCTGCGCGACCAGCTGGCGCGCCTCGCCGCGCGCCATCTCGCGCTGGAACCCCTTGATCTGGTCGCGCAGATCCTTCTCCCGCTGGAGGAGGCGCTCGATCGATTCGACGACCTCGTCCGGAGTCGTCCGCAGCATCTGCGCGGCCCGCTGCAGGGTTCGCTCGTCGTCGTTCACCATCTTCAGCGACGCGGTGCCGGTGACCGCCTCGACCCGGCGCATGTTCGAGCCGATCGAGCCCTCGCTGATGATCTTCAGCGGGCCGATCGTCCCCAGCGCGTGGACGTGCGTTCCGCCGCAGAGCTCGACTGAGTGCGATCCGGCCTCGACGACGCGCACGACCTCGCCGTACTTGTCACCGAAGAACATGAGCGCGCCCATCTCCTTCGCGGCCTGCATCGTCGTCTCGTAGGCACGGACCACCTCGTTGGTGAGCACCCGCTCGTTGACGATCATCTCGACCCGCTCGAGTTCTTCCGGCGTGATCGGCTGGTGGTGGTTGATGTCGAAGCGGAGGCGGTCGGGGCCGACGTAGGACCCCTGCTGGTGGACGTGCTGGCCGAGCATCTCCCGCAGCGTGGCGTGGAGCAGGTGGGTGCCGGTGTGGTTGCGGCGGATGTGCTCGCGCCGGTGGTGGTCGATTGCCGCGTACGCCTCGTCGCCCGTGCTGGGGAGATCGCCCTCTACGAGCTTCGCCACATGGCGGTTGAGCCCGGGCAGCGCAGGCGTCGTGTCGATCACCTCGAACATCCCGGTGCTCGTGCGGATCTGGCCGATGTCGCCGACCTGGCCGCCCCCCTCCGCGTAGAAGGGCGACCGATCGAGGAACACCTCGTAGAGCTCCTCGCCGTCGTCGCCACGCGCCGCAGGCAGCACGGCGACGATCTCGGCTTCGGACTCCTCGCCCTGGTAGCCGAGGAACTCCGTCGCGCCGAACTCGTCGAGGATCTGGCGGTACGCCTCGATCCCCTCCGCGGTGACGACCGTCTTCTTCTGCCGCTCCCGCGCCCGGGTGCGCTGCTCCTCCATGCGCTGGTCGAAGCCTTCGCGGTCGAGCGGGACGTGACGCTCCTCCGCCACCTCGGCAGTAATCTCGATCGGGAAGCCGTAGGTGTCGTGGAGCTTGAACGCCACGTCGCCCGAGATGCGGCCGGTCTCGAGCTCCTGCTCGAGCAGCACCGTCCCGGCGCGCAGCGTCTGGCGGAACCGCGACTCCTCGAGGTCGACGACCTCCTTGATCGAGTCGCGCTTCTGGACGAGCTCGGGATATGCGTCGCCCATCACCTCGACCACCGTGTCGATCAGGGGCGCGAGCATCTGCTTCTCGATCCCGATCTGGTAGCCCCGCCGGATCGCCCGTCGGATGACGCCGCGCAGCACGTAGCCACGGCCCTCGTTCGACGGCGCGACCGCGTCGGAGATGAGGAAGGTCATCGTGCGCGCGTGGTCGGCGATGAGCCGCTGCGCGAACGTGAGCTCGCCGCCCTTCGGGTCGTAGGTCTGCCCGCTCAGCGACTGGACCGTCTCGAGGATCGGGACGAAGACGTCGGTCTCGAACGTCGTCGGCGTGCCCTGCAGGAGCATCAGCCACCGCTCGAGACCCCCGCCGGTATCGATGTTCTTCTCGGGGAGGTCGGTGAGGGTCTCGTCGAGGTGGCGGAAGTTCTGCATGAACACGAGGTTCCAGAACTCGATGTAGCGGTCGCTCGCGCCGAACGCGGGACCGCCCTCCTCGCCCCACTCCGGGCCGGTGTCGTAGTGGATCTCGGAGCACGGACCGCACGGGCCCGTCTCGCCCATTTCCCAGAAGTTGTCCTTGTCGAGGCGCTGGATGCGCTCGGCGGGCACGCCGATGGTGTCGCGCCAGATGTCGGCCGCGTCGTCGTCGCTGATGTGGACCGTCGGCCACAAGCGGTCACCGTCGAAGCCGACGACCTCGGTCAGCAGCTCCCACGCGAAGCGGATGGCGTCTTCCTTGAAGTAGTCGCCGAAGCTGAAGTTGCCCAGCATCTCGAAGAACGTGTGATGCCGGCGCGTCTTGCCGACCTCGTCGACGTCGTTGTGCTTCCCGCTGAGGCGGACGGCCTTCTGGATGCTGGTCGCCCGCTTGTACGGCGCGCGCTCCTCGCCGAGGAAGTAGGGCACGAACTGGTTCATGCCGGCGTTCGTGAACATGGGCGCGGTGGGATGGTTCGGGATCAACCCGAGTGACGGCACGCTCGTGTGCCCTCGCTCGACGAAGAAGTCGGTGAAGGCGCGGCGCAGCGAGTTCGCGTCCATCGCAGGCATGGTCCGTCCAGGCTAGGGGCGGCTACTGGGGGAGGTCGCGCTTTTCGAGCTCGGCGCGGATCTCCGCCTCGCGCTCCCGCATCGCCTCGCGGCCCTCCTCGACGGCGGCGCGCAGGTCCTTCCCGAAATCGCGGATCGCGCCGGCGAGGTCGGCGCTCACCCGCTCGGGCGTGTAGCGCTCGACGGTCGACTTCACGAACCTGGTGATCCAGAACGAGACGCCGAAGCCGAAGCCCGCGCCGATGATCAGCCAGAAGATCCGCTTGAACATGCCGCGCTCGTCGCGTCCTACTGCTGGCCGCGCCGCAGGCGGCGGTAGGCACGCCCGGTGCCGGCGCCGAACGCCAGGACCTTGACCACCGGGTTGGCGAAGAAGATGTACGCGAGCTTGCTGGCCGAGTCGACGGTGGCGCCCACGGACTCCGCCGTCGCGAGCAGGTTGTCGACCCGCTCGAGCTCGCCGTTGGCCTGGTTCACCGTGCCCCGCAGCTCGCTCACCAGCGGCAGGCTCTCGGCCCGGAACACCTCGACGCTCTCGCGCAGCGTGCGCAGCGTCGTCACCAACGACGCGAGGGCGAACAGCATCCCGACGGAGAGGATGGCAAGGGCGACGGCGGCGATGATCGCCGCGACTTCACCAGCGGTCACGAACGGGCTCCGGACACGGGGCAGGAGCATACGCGGGCCCCTCGCCCCGGTCTGTCACCGAGACGGATCCGAGAACTTCTTGAACTCGTGGGCTTCCTCCGCGTCGTACGGCGCGTCGCCCCACATCTCCCGCAGACGGCGCCCGATGTCGGCCTCGGCTCCATGGGGCGACGGTCGGTAGTAGAGGCGCCGGTTGGGGTCGCCGACGGGCCCCCCGGTCACCTCCGCCGGCCGGAACTCCTGGGCGATGAACCCCGTGGGATCCTCGTGCGAGTACCGGTAGGGCTCCTCGGGGCGTTCCTTCATCTTCTTGCGCTGGTACGGGTGCGTGCTGCGCAGCTGCGGCGGCACCGGCGCGTTCCCGAACTCCCGCACCGCCTGGTTGGCCCGGATCAGCCCGGCCGTCGCGGTGTTCGACTTCGGCGCCGTCGCCAGGTAGATGACGCAGTGCGACAGGTTGAGCGCCGCCTCGGGCAGTCCGACGAACTCGACCGCCCGCGCGGCGGCGTCGGCCACCACGAGCGCCATCGAGTCGGCCATGCCGACGTCCTCCGACGCGAGGATCACGAGCCGGCGCGCGATGAAGCGGGCGTCCTCCCCCGCCTCGAGCATCCGGGCGAGCCAGTAGAGACCGGCGTCGGGATCGCTGCCCCGGATGCTCTTGATGAACGCGCTGATGACGTCGTAGTGCTCGTCCTCGCCGTAGCGAAGCGTCTTGGTCTGACGGGCCTGCTCGACGTGCTCGAGCGTCACCTCTCCGCCGGCCGTACCGGCGAGCGCGAGCGCCACCTCGAGCGTCGTGAGCGCGGCGCGGGCGTCGCCGTCGGCCATGTCGACGAGGTGCTGGATGGCGTCCTCGGTCGCGGTCGCCTGCTCTGCGGTGAGAGCCCGCTCGACCAGGGTGCGGAGCTCGTCGGGCTCGAGCGGATGGAGGCGGAAGACCGTCGATCGGCTCAGCAGCGGTGCGTTGACCTCGAAGAACGGGTTCTCGGTGGTGGCGCCGATGAGGGTGATGATCCCGGCCTCGACCGCGGGCAGCAGCGCGTCCTGCTGCGACTTGTTGAACCGGTGCACCTCGTCGAGGAAGAGGATCGTCCCCCGGCCGTTCTCCGCAAGCCGCCGTCTCGATGCCTCCGTCACTTCGCGCACGTCCTTGACGCCGGCGGTGACCGCCGACAGCGCCACGAACTCGCGGTCGGTGGTGGTGGCGACGAGGGTCGAGAGCGTGGTCTTGCCGGTGCCGGGTGGTCCCCAGAGGATCACCGACGACAGCCGGTCGGACTCGATGAGCGCGCGGAGCGGCGCTCCCTCGCCCAACAAGTGCCGCTGCCCGACGACCTCGTCGAGCGTGCGGGGGCGCATGCGCGCAGCCAGCGGGGCCTGCTGCGACAGCCGCTCCTGCAGGGCGGCCTCGAACAGATCGTCGGGCGGGCCGGCGCCGGCGGCCTTGCGGGGCGGCATCGCCGTGAGGCTATCTACGCTTGTTCCGGGATGGTTCGGACATGACCGACCGGCGACTCACCGAGGACGAAGCGGCTGCGGTGTTCCGCCGCGCCGCCGAGCTCGACGACGCGCGCAGCCCGGACGAGCGCGGGCTCGACCGGCTCGCCATCGAGCGGGCCGCGGCCGAGGTCGGGCTGGCGCCGGCGTCGGTCCGCCAGGCGCTGGCCGAGCTCGACGCGGGGCGTCTCACCGTCGCGCAGAGGTCCCGATGGCGGTGGAACGACCAGGTCGCGACGGTCGACCGGCGCCTCCCCCAGACGGCCGACGCCGTCCGCCACCACCTCGAGATCTACCTCCAGCGCCAGACGTTGCGGGTGGCGCGCCGGCGCGGCGTCGTCTCGATCTGGGAGCCAGCGACCGGGCTCGGGGCGACGATCGTCCGCAAGACCGACCTGTCGGCCCGCCTCCGACTTCGGGACGTCTCGCAGGTCACGCTGTGCGTCACGGGCGACTCGCGCGAGGCGCACGTGCGGGTGGATCTCGACTTCTCTCGTGTCCGCAGCGCGAACCGCTCGGGCGCCATCGCCGGCGCGGCGATCGGCGGCGGCCTGGCGATGGCGGGCGCGGCGGGCCTCGTCGCGGGGGTCGAGCTCGCCCTCCTCGCGCTGCCGGGTGGCGCCGCCTTGTCGGCTGGCACGTGGGTCGGGGCGCGGTCGAACTACGCCCAGACCGTCAGCCGCGCGGTGAACGCGATCGAGCTCGTCCTCGACGAGCTCGACGACGTCTGAACGCGGGCCCAGACGCGCCTCCCCCGCTTCTGTGAGCAGTTGTTCGACGTGAGGTCGAACAACTACTCACAGAACGCAAAAGGTTGAGGGTTCAGGCCTTGGGCGGGAGGAGGCGGAGGCCGACGTCGCGAAGCACGCGCTCGTCGACGGCCTTGGGCGCGCCCGTCATCGGGTCGATGCCCGACGACAGCTTCGGATAGGCGATGACCTCGCGGATGTTCTCCTCCCCGGCGAGGATCGCGGCGAGGCGGTCGATGCCGAACGCGAAGCCGCCGTGGGGCGGCGCGCCGTACTTGAACGCGTTGAGCAGGAAGCCGAAGCGCAGCTCCGCTTCCTCGTCGCTGATCCCCATCGCCTTGAAGACGCGGGCCTGGATGTCGCTGCGGTGGATCCGGATGGACCCGGATCCCAGCTCCCACCCGTTCAACACCAGGTCGTAGGCCTGGCTGCGCACCTTCAGGGGGTCGGTCTCGAGGAGATCGACGTCGTCAGGATGCGGCATCGTGAACGGGTGGTGGGCGGCCTGAGGGTTGCCGTCGTCGTCGGTGCCCTCGAACATCGGGAACTCGGTCACCCACAGGAACCGGTAGGGCCCCTCGCTCACCGGCGGACGCCCGAGGTCGACCCGCAACTGGCCGAGGACGTCTTGCACCTGGCGACGTTCGTCGGCGACGAGCAGCAGCAGGTCGCCGGGCTGAGCCTCGAGCGCGGTCCGCAGCGCCGACTGCTCCTCCTCCGACAGGAACTTCGCAACCGGCGACTCGAGCTCGGTCTCGCGAACCTTCATCCACACCAGGCCCCTCGCCCCGAGTGACTTCGCACGGTCGGTCAGCTGGTCGAGCTTGTTCCGGCCGTAGTCGTCGGCACGGCCCTCGATGCGAATTCCCTTGATGCATTCGGCCTGGAACGCCTTGAACTCGGTCGCGGCGAAGACCTCGGTGAGCTCGACGAGCTCCATCCCGAACCGCAGGTCGGGCTTGTCGGACCCGAACCGGTCCATCGCCTCGACCCACGGCATGCGCTCGATCTCGGGGCGCTCGCCGGTGACGGCCTCGGCTGCCTCGGCCACGGCCTCGCCGATGAACTCGTAGACGTCCTCGGCCGTGACGAAGCTGGCCTCGGCGTCGAGCTGGGTGAACTCGAACTGCCGGTCGGCCCGCAGGTCTTCGTCCCGGAGGCACTTGGCGATCTGGTAGTAGCGATCGAAACCGGCGACCATCAGCAGCTGCTTCGCGATCTGCGGCGACTGGGGCAGCGTGTAGAAGCCGCCGGGCTGCAGTCGCGACGGGACGAGGAACTCACGAGCGCCTTCCGGAGTCGGCGTCCACAGCAGCGGCGTCTCCACCTCGACGAAGCCCTGCCGCTCCATGGCCCGGCGGATGGCGCTGTTCACCTTGGCCCGGATGCGAAGGTTGCGCTGCATGCGCTCGCGGCGCATGTCGACGAAGCGGTAGCGGATGCGGATGGTCTCGTCGGCGTCGATCCGGTCGCTGACCGGGAACGGCGGCGGCTCCGCCGTCGACAGCACCTCGACCTCGCAGTCGCCGATCTCCACGTCGCCGGTCGCGAGCTGGTCGTTGGTGGTTCCCTCGGGACGGGCGCGGACGGTGCCGGTGACGCGCAGCACGAACTCGCTCCGCAGGTCGTGCGCACCGGCGACGACGCACTGCACGACGCCGGTGTGGTCGCGGAGGTCGACGAAGGCGAGGTGCTCGCCGTGCTCGCGCCGGCGCGCGACCCATCCGCACAGGGTCACCTGCTGCCCGACGTGCTCCGCCCGGAGCTCGCCGCAGTAGTGGGTGCGCATCGTCATCGTTGGAGTCTCTTCCTCAGCTCTTCGGGCAGGTCGTGGAGCGACACCAGCTCCTGGTCCTTCGTCGTCATGTCTCGGAGGGTGACCGCCTCCTTCTCGCGCTCGTCGGTGCCGACGATCAGCGCGATTCGCGCACCCGATCGGTCGGCCGCCTTCAGCTGCGCCTTCATCGAGCGGTTGTCGAACGCGCGGTCGGCCGAGAAGCCGACGCGCCGCAACGCCGTCGTCAATGCCAGAGCCATGTCGCCGCCGGTCGTGTCGATGACGAACGCATCGAGCGCCGGCGCCACGTGTTCGGCGAGGAACACGCCCTCAGCGTCGCACGCGAGGAGGATCCGCTCGATGCCGCTGCCGAAGCCGATGCCAGGCGTACGCCCGCCTCCCATCGCCTCCGCCAGACCGTCGTACCGGCCGCCGCCGCCTATGGCGTTCTGGGCCGCGTCGAGCGACGTCGCGGCGAACTCGAACGTGGTCCGCGTGTAGTAGTCGAGGCCGCGCACGAGGCGCGGCTCGAGCACGTAGTCGACCTTGAGCGCGGTGAGCCCGCCCTTCACGCGCTCGAAGTGGATCACGCAGTCGTCGCACAGGTGATCGACCTGGTTCGGCGCGTCGGCGGTCGCGTCCCTACAGGGCGGCTTCTTGCAGTCGAGGACCCGGAGAGGGTTCTCCTCGAACCGCTCCTGGTGGTCGCCGCACAGCTGGTCGCGCTTGGGGCGCAGGAAGTCGAGCAGTACCTCGCGGTAGCCAGGCCGGCACTGCGCGTCGCCGAGGCTGTTGAGGAGCAGCGTCACCTGCGTGAGCCCGAGCGCCGCGTAGAAGCCTGCCTGCAACGCGACGACCTCGACGTCGATGTCGGGATCGTCGGTGCCGATCGCTTCGATGCCGACCTGGTGGTGCAACCGGTAACGCCCCGCCTGTGGCCGCTCGTACCGGAAGTTCGGCGCGACGTACCACGCCTTCCACGGCGCCGCGGGATGGTGTTCGAGGAACGCCCGCATGACCGGAGCGGTTCCTTCCGGACGCAGCGCGACGTGGTCGCCGCCCTTCGTCTCGAAGTCGTACATCTCCTTCTTCACGATGTCGGTCGACTCGCCGACACGCGTGAACAGCCCGTACGACTCCAGCACCGGCGTGATCACGAGGCCGTAGCCGGCCCGCTGCACGTGGTTCGCGAACGCCGCCACGAGTGCCTCGAACCGCGCCGAATCGGGCGGCAGGACGTCGGCCATGCCCTTCAGGGCCGAGAACGTGGGCGGCATGGTCAGAGGCTAGTGGCGGGTTGCGCAGCGGCCTGCGGGATTCCGGGCCGGTGGACTAGCCCGATCGAGTGTCCGAAATGACCCGCCGTGGGCGGACTGAGCGGATGGCCCCCTCCGGCATCTTGAGGAGCGTGACCGCTGCCACTGCCCTCACTCGCCGCCTCGCGCCCATCGTCGTGGCCGCGGCCGCTGCCGTCCCGATCGTCAACGCGGCAGCCCCTGCTCCCGTCGCCGCGGCGCCTGCGAAGTCGTTCACGGTCTCGCTGCAGGAGGCGAGCGACAAGCAGATCGCGGTCGACAACCTGAGCAGCTACTCGAACGACTCGGTCGCCGAGCTCGTGCGCTGGGCCGACCGGGGCATGGCGTCGAAGGATCCGGCCAACACGGCGGCCGCGTCGGGGCAGATGAACACGGGTGACCAGGTCGTGGTGACGAACGCCGCGATCTACTGGCTCGATGTCGTCGACCGCGGCGGCCTCGTGTCGGGCGCGTGGCCGCTCGCCAGCGGGGCGAACGGCCCCGTGTTCGCTTACCGACCGCTCGCCGCCGCACCGTCGTGGTCGCCGAACGCGTACCTTCCGGCCTCGAACGCCGACCTGACGAACCCGTTCGACGGTGGCCAGACGATCAACGTGCTGCCCTACGGCGGCCACGACGCCTCGTGCGAGATCGGCAAGGGGACGTGGATGATCGGTAACACCGCGAACTGCGGCGTTCCCAAGCCGCCGGTGAGGGTGTCGATCACGAAGGTCGTGAGCGGGTCGGCGCACACCTACCGCGTCGCGGGGACGATGTACCAGGCCGGCACCGACAACCGGACGATGATCGATCACCAGGGCAAGCAGGCGGAGGTCCGCTTCACGCTCGCCTACACGTTCCGTGACGCGACGAACACCGTCCTCGACTACGGGAAGCACGCAGGCAACCAGCAGCGGCGGTTCCGGACGGAGGTGACGCTCGAGCCGACCGCGCCGATCACGCTGGGCACGCTCGTGATCGCCGGGAACTCCGACGACGTTCGCCGGGGCCCTTCGGTGCCGGTACGGAAGTTCAACTTCTCGAACACCACGAGGGCGCACTGGCAGCCCGCCGAGTGCGGTCCCGGCTACAACGTCGCCGCCAACGCCGTCGGCGCGCTGTGCGAGCGGCCGGGGCAGGTGAACTGGTTCCAGCAGAACAACCTGCTGCCGGCGACGCTGAAGGCCGGAGACTGGGTCACGCAGCGCCAGGCGAACTCGACGAAGTTCGGCACCGACCGAGCGACGACGCTCCTCGTCCCGAACGTGAGCGGCTACCGCCTGCCCGAGCGCATCGACCACATCTGGAACGGCGGGCTCGGAGTCACCGCGTTCGACGTCGACTACTTCAACAACGAGCCGGTGCCGGTCGCCGCGGGCCAGCGCCTCACCTTGGGCTTCGACACCCAGTTCGAGCCGGTCGTCAGGTAAGCCGCGTCCGCGCTGGGCGCGCCAGGTCGGCTGCGTCAGGCGGATCAGTCGGCGTCGGCGCCGCCGGCCCCCGCACCGGCGGCGGCCGGCGTCTTCACCGGCTCGGCCAGACCCTTGCCCGGAAGCATCCGGTAGGCGTCGTAGACCGAGTCGACGCGCTTGAGCGACGCGACGATCGAGTCGAGGTGGCCCGGGTCGGCCAGCTCGAACTCGAACCGCATCCGCGACACCGAGTCGGCGCCCACGTGCGTCGACGAGGAGAGGATGTTCACGTGGTGCTCGGCGAGCACCTTGGTGACGTCGGCGAGGAGCTTCGTGCGGTCGAGCGCCTTCACCTCGACCGAGACGATGAACGACCCGCGCGACTCGCGGTCCCACTCGACGTCGATGAGGCGCGCCTCCTGCCCGGCCATCAGCGCCGCCGCGTTCGCGCAGTCGGAACGATGGACAGAGACGCCGCGGCCCCTGGTGACGAAGCCGATGATGTCGTCGCCCGGCACCGGCGTACAGCAGCGCGACAGGCGGATCATGAGGTCGTCGAGACCCTCGACGTAGACGCCTGTCGCCCCCGCCTGCGACCGCCGGCGGGGCTTCTGGACCGTCGACGGCAGCTGCTCCTCGTGGTCGCCGCCTCGGAGCTCGCGAGCGAGGCGCTGCGCTACCGACTTCGCCGAGACGTGGCCCTCACCGATCGCGATGTGGAGCGTGTCGAGGTCGGCGTAGTGCATCGACTCGGCCAGCTTCACCAGCACCGCCGACGCAGCGAGCTTCTGCACCGGCAGGCCCTCGCGTCGAATGGCCTTCGACAGCTCGTCGCGCCCGTTCTCGAGCGCGTCCTCCCGACGCTCGCGTGAGAACCACTGGCGGATCTTGTTGCGCGCACGAGGCGAGGCGACGAACTCGAGCCAGTCGCGAGACGGCCCCTTCGCCACCTTCGACGTCGTGACCTCGACCGTGTCGCCCGACGTGAGCTGCTCGTCGAGGCGCGCGAGGTTGCCGTTGATGCGGGCGCCGATGCAGTGGTGGCCGACCTCCGTGTGCACGGAGTAGGCGAAGTCGACCGGCGTCGACCCGACCGGCAGCGTGACGACGTCGCCCTTCGGCGTGAAGACGAAGACCTCGTCCTGCTCGAGGTCGAGCTTCAGCGACTCGAAGAACTCGGCCGGATCGTTCGCGTCCGACTGCCAGTCGACGAGCCGCTGCAGCCACGCGGCGTCGCTCGCCGTGACGGCGGCGTTCTCCTTGTAGCCGTAGTGCGCGGCCACGCCGAACTCGGCGCGCGCGTGCATCTCGCTCGTGCGGATCTGCACCTCGATCTGCTGGCCCTGCGGACCGACGACGGTGGTGTGCAGCGACTGGTAGAGGTTGAACTTCGGAGTGGCGATGTAGTCCTTGAACCGGCCGGGAACAGGGTTCCACGTCGCGTGGATCGCACCCAGCGCGGCGTAGCAGTCCTTGAGGCTCGGCACCATCACCCGGATGCCGACGAGATCGAAGATCTCGTTGAACTCCTTGCCCTTGATCACCATCTTCTCGTAGATGGAGTAGAGGTGCTTCGGCCGCCCCGTGACATCGCCCTGGATGTGATGGTCGGCCAGACGCTCACGGATCACCTCGAGCACCTGGGCGATGTAGATCTCCCGCTCCGGCGCACGCAGGGCGACCATCTGCTCGATCTCGGCGTACCGCTTCGGGTGGAGGACCGCGAACGAGAGGTCTTCCAGCTGCCACTTCACCTCTTGGATGCCCAGGCGGTGGGCGAGCGGCGCGTAGATGTCGAGCGTCTCCTGGGCCGTCCGCTTCTGCTTGAACTCGGCCATCGCGGCGATCGTCCGCATGTTGTGCAGGCGGTCGCCCAGCTTGATGTAGAGGACGCGCAGGTCCTTGGCGATCGCCAGGAGCATCTTGCGCATCGAGGCCGCCTGCTGGGCCTCCTTCGAGTCGAAGCTGACCCGCTCGAGCTTGGTGACGCCGTCGACGATGGAGGCGACCACGGGCCCGAAGCTCTCGGAGATCTCGTCGAGCTCGATCCCGGTGTCTTCCACCACGTCGTGGAGGAGCGCCGCCGCGAGGGTGATGTCGTCGAGACCGATCTCGGCGAGGATCAGCGCGACCGCGAGCGGGTGGCTGATGTACGGCTCGCCCGACTGGCGCACGACGTCTTCATGCGCCTTGTCGGCGACCTCGTACGCGCGGACGATGAGGTCGGTGTCGCCCTTCGGCCAGTGCTGCCGGTAGGCGTTGAGCAGGGGGACGAGCTCGGGGCGGGGCGCCGACGGCGCGTGTCGCCTCCACGGCAGCACGCGTACCCGGTCGACTGTGGCCACTCGCCCTCCCCTCCTACTCGTACGTCAACAACGCGTGGGACTCGTACCCATCGATTCTCCCGCGTCCGCCGAGAAACTCGAGCTCGATCACGAACGCGAGTCCGACCACGACCCCGCCGAGCTTCTCGACCAGGCGGATCGCAGCCGCAGCCGTACCTCCGGTGGCGAGCACGTCGTCGACGATCAACGTCTGCTCACCCGGGTGGACCGCGTCGTGATGGATCTCGAGCAGGTCGGTGCCGTACTCGAGCTCGTACTCCTCACGCTCGATCCGCCAGGGCAGCTTTCCCGCCTTGCGCACCGGAACGAAGCCGGCGCCGAAGTGGTACGCCACAGGCGCGGCGACGATGAAGCCACGAGCCTCGATGCCGAGAACCTTGTCGATGTGCCGGTCGGAGAACGGCGTCGCCAAGTGATCGATCGTCGCCCGGTACGCCTCCGGCGCCGACAGCAACGGTGTGATGTCCTTGAAGACGACGCCCGGCTTGGGGAAGTCCGGGATGTCCCGGATGTGCCCCTTCAGCCAGCCGGCGTCGACCATCAGGTCAGCCTACCGGGCCTACCGCCTGCGACCCTTCTTCCTCGGCCTCGGCGGCTGGCCGCTTCGGCGCATCGGGGAAACCGGTCTCGATGGACCTCGCGAGGCGGGATCGTCGTCATCGACGGCCACTCGCGATGAAGGCGCGGACCCGCTGCCGGACCCACCGCCGGACGCAGCGGCTGCGGCTGCGGGCGTGAGCGGCCCGGCCGGACGGCCAGTCGCGAGACGCTCCTTGATCGCCGCGTACCTCGGCTCGCGCTCCTTGAGCAGGGCGAGCACGGGCGACGCGATGAAGATCGACGAGTACGCCGACGCAGCGAGACCGATGAGCAGCGCGAGCGCGAAGTCCTGCAGCGTGACCGCTCCCAGGATGCGGCCGCCGACGATCAGCAGCGACAGGATCGGGAGCAGGGCGGTGATCGACGTGTTCAACGTCCGCATGAGGACCTGGTTGAGCGACAGGTCGACCATGTCGCCGTAGGTCATGCGGCCCGACGACGCGAGGCTGCGCGTGTTCTCGTCGATCTTGTCGAACACCACGATGCCGTCGTAGATCGAGTAGCCGAGGATGGTGAGCACCGCGATGACCGTCGCCGGCGTCACCTCGAAGCCGCTCAACGAGTACACGCCGACGGTCACGAAGAGGTCGTGGAACAACGCGGTCAGCGTCGCGATCGCCATCTTCAACTCGAAGCGCAGCGTGATGTAGATGGTGATCGCGACGAGGAAGAAGATGAGCGCTCGCAGCGCCTTGCGCGAGATGTCCTCGCCCCACGACGGGCCGACCTCGTTGACGCTGACGTCGTTCCGGTCGACCCCGCCCGCCTCGGCGAGCGCGTCGGCGACTTCCTCCCGGGTCTTCTCGTTCGCCTCGTCGCCCTGCACCCGCAGGACGTTGCCGCCGATCAGCTGGATCTTCGCGTCGGCGAGCCCGAACTCGCCGAGCACGTCACGCGCCTCGGCGACCGTGAGCTCGTCGGTCTCGACCTCCCAGCTGGTGCCACCGCGGAAGTCGATGCCGAAGTTGAGCCCTCGCACCGCGAGGCTCAACAACCCGACGACGATCAGGGCCAGCGAGATCGTTGCCCAGAGTCGACGCCGGCCGACGAAGGAGAACGACGTCTCCCCGTGGTAGAGCCGCTGCCAGATCGAGTGGTTCTTCGTCGTGTCGGTCATGACCGGCCTCCCGCCGGAGCGGCGCCGAGCCCTCTCGCCACGCCGAGGAACGGCGCATCGGTGAACAGCCGGTTCCGGGCGACCAAGGCCACTGCGGGACGGGTGAAGAAGTAGGCGACGATCAGGTCGAGGATCGTCGAGAGGCCGAGGAACAGGGCGAACCCGCGCACCGGACCGACCGTCAGCCAGTAGAGCAGCGCGGCGCCGATGAGCGAGGAGATGTCGGCCGCGAGGATCGTCCGGTACGCCGCGCTGAAGCCGCGGTCGACGGACGAGCGGATGGTCTTGCCCGACCGGATCTCGTCCTTCAACCGCTCGAAGAAGACGATGTAGGAGTCGACCGTGACGCCGACCGACACCACGATGCCGACAGCGCCGGCGAGGCTGAGCGCGAGGCCGTAGCGGTTGCCGAGCAGCGAGATCACCGTCCACTGCAGAGCTGCCCACACGACCAGGCCAAGGGCGACGACGACTCCGAGGGCTCGGTAGTAGAAGATGATGTAGAGCAGCACGAGACCGAGGCCTGCGAGTCCGGCGGTGAGGCCGGCGTTGAGGGAGTCGCGGCCGAGGGTGGCCGAGACCGTGCGGACCTCCTGTGCCTGCAGCTCGACCGGAAGCGAGCCGAAGCGGAGGACCAGCGCGAGGTCGCGGGCCTCGCGCTCGCTGAACTGACCGGTGATCGAGACTTCGCCGCGGAACGTCGGTTCCTGCACCGTCGGCGCCGACTGCACGACGTTGTCGAGCTCGATCGCCACCTGGCGTGTCGGGCACTGCGGCGTGGCGTTGAAACAGGTCGTGGCGATCTGGTTGAACTGGTCGTTCCCGTCGCCCGTGAGGCGCACCGACACGAACCAGTCGCCGCCGATGCCCTGCGGCGGCTCCGCTCGAGCCGTGCGCACGATGCGGCCCGTCGCGCCGGCCGGACCGAGCTGGTACCGGGCCACGACGTCGCCGTTGTCGTCGAGCTCGGGGAGGACGACCTCCTTGTCGGCGGCGGCCTCTTCGCGCGGTGTCGTGCCGGGAGCGATCGTGGTGGACGTCGTCGTCGGTGCGGCCGGGTCGGTCGTGGTGGTCGTGGCCTCCGTGCCCTCGCCTTCACCCTCCGGGGCTGACGTCGTCGTCGTGGTCGTCGTGGCGGTGGTGTCAGGCGGCAGGACGCTGAGCACCGGACGGAACCGCAGCTCGGCGGTCTGGCCGACGATCTCGAGCGCCCGACGCTGGTCTTTCACGCCCGGCAGCTGCACGATGATCGAGTCGCCCTGACGCGAGATGTCTGGCTCGGCGACGCCGAGCGCGTCGACCCGGTTGCGGATGATCTCGATCGACTGGTCGAGGATGCTGCCGGCGACCCGTTCCTTCGGCTGCAGGACGACGTACGCACCGCCTTGCAGATCGAGGCCGAGCTCGGGCTCCCAGTCGGCCGAGCGAGCGGCGGCGAAGCCGCCGAAGGCGACGACCAGGATCAGGACGAGGCTGAGGACGAGACCCCGGCGCATCAGATCTGGTCTCGTGGCGGCTGCGGATCGGTCGGGTCGTCGACGTCGATCACGTCGTCGTCGACGGCGACCGGGCCCAGCTTCCCGCTGATCGCGCTGCGCCGGAACCGCAGCACGGTGCCGGGCGTCGTCTCGATCTCGGCGGAGTCGTCGTCGAGCCGGATGATGCGGCCGATCAGTCCACCGATGGTGACGACCTCGTCGCCGACCTCCAGTGACGACACCAGCGCCCGCTGCGCCCGAACCCGCTGCTGCTGGGGCCGGATGAGCAGGAAGTACATGACCGCGAAGAGCAGGAGAAGCGGAAGCAGTTCCATGACCGGCGAGAAACGGTAGTGGCTAGTCGTACGCGGTCGAAATCACCCTGCGCAGCTCGTCGAGGGTTCCGGAGGCGATCGAGGCCCGGGCTCGCTTCACCAGAGCGAGGATCCACGCCAGGTTGTGGCCGGTCAGCAACTGGAGCGCTGCGGGCTCGCCCACCTGGAGCAGGTGGCGTAGGTAGGCCCGTGAGTAGCGGGCGCAGACGGCGCACGGACAGGTCGAGTCGAGCGGCGAGTCGTCCCTCGCGTGGGCCGCGTTGCGGATCTGGAGGCGCCCGCCGCTGGTGAGGACGCTCCCGTGCCGGGCCAGGCGCGTCGGGAGCACGCAGTCGAACATGTCGACGCCGCGGGCGATCGACTCGACCAGCCCGACCGGGTCCCCGAGCCCCATCAAGTACCGCGGGCGCTCCGGCGGCAGCCCGCCGATCGCGGCTTCGAGCGCGGGGAGCATCTCGTCGCGCGACTCCCCCACCGACAGTCCGCCGATGCCGAAACCGGGGAAGTCGAGGGCGGCGGTTCGCTCCGCCGCTTCCCGCCGGAGCTCGGGATCAACGCCGCCCTGCACGATCCCGAAGAGCGCCTGTCCTTCACGCCGGTGCGCGGCCTTCGCCCTTGCGGCCCACGCAGCGGTGCGCTCCACCGCCTGGCGGATCACCTGCGGCGGGCTCGGGAGCGGCGGGCAGACGTCGAGCACCATCTGGATGTCGGCACCGAGCAGTTCCTGCACCTCGACGGCCCGCTCGGGTGTGAGGTGATGGATCGAGCCGTCGTAGGTCGAACGGAACGTCGCCCCGTCGTCGTCGACCTTCGGCTTGAGGGAGAACACCTGGTAGCCGCCGGAGTCGGTGAGGACGTGGCCGTTCCATGCCGCGAAGCCATGGATGCCACCGAGCGCGGCGACGACGTCGGCGCCCGGGCGGAGCATCAGGTGGTACGTGTTCGAGAGCATCACCTCGGCCCCGAGCGCCTCGAGGTCGGCGGTCGTGAACGCGCGGATCGACGCTCTCGTTGCGACCGGCATGAAGCACGGCGTCTGGAACGTCCCTCTGGGCGTGGTGATCGTGCCGGTGCGGGCCGCGCCGTCGGTGGCGGTGATGTCGAGTCGGAGGGTCATTCGTCGGAGCTCTCTGCGCGCCTCACGAGCATCGCGTCGCCGAAGGAGAGGAAACGAAAGCGCTCCGAGAGGGCGAGGTCGTAGAGGCGGCGCCAGCGGTCGTGCCCGGCGAACGCTGACAGCAACACGAGCAGCGACGATTTCGGCAGGTGGAAGTTCGTCAGCAGCACGTCGACGACCTGGAACTCGAATCCCGGCTGGATGAAGAGATCGGTACGGCCGTGCAGCTCGTTGCGGGCGGCGGCGGACTCGAGCGCCCGCACCGACGTGGTACCGATGGCGACGACGCGGCCGGTCGCGCTCCGGCACGCGTCCAGCGTCTCTTCCGGGACCCGGTAGCGCTCGCTGTGCATCTGGTGGTCGGCGACGTCGTCGACCGCGATGGGACGGAACGTGTCGAGACCGACGGCGAGATCGACCCGATGCACCGCCACGCCGTTCTGCTCCAGCTGTCGGAGGATCTCGTCGGTCAGGTGGAGGCCCGCGGTCGGCGCGGCGACGCTGCCGGGCGAGCGGGCGTACACCGTCTGGTACCGGTTGGCGTCGGCCAGCTCGGCGTGGATGTAGGGCGGGAGCGGAACGACGCCGTGGCGCCCCGGATCGTCCGCCAGCACCTTCACGCGAACCCGGCTCGGGTCGTCCGGAAGCCGCTCGCCCACCTCCACCACGGCGGTTCCGTCCTCCCCGTAGAGGACCGTCGACGGCTGGAGCCTCCGGGCCGGACGGACGAGCGCCTGCCACACGCCCGACGACGGATCGCCGTCCGGTTCCAGCAGCAGCACCTCGGCCGCTCCGCCGGTCGCCTTCCGGAGGTGCATCCGAGCGGGCAGCACCTTCGTCTCGTTCACCACCACGACGTCGCCCGGTTCGAGCAACGACGGCAGGTCGGCGACCGTTCGGGAGGCGTCCGGATCACCGGGTCGCGCGAGGTCGACGAGCAACCGCGCCGACGAGCGCGGCTCGGCCGGTTCCTGTGCGATCGCCTCCTCGGGGAGGTCGTATGCGAAGTCGGCGAGACGGAAGGAGTTTGAGGTCAAGGGGGCGAATTCAGTGAACGGGGTCACAACTGCATATCCGGGCTACACCAGGAGCCACGTCTTGGCGCTTCGCATAGACGACGTCGATCTTCAGCGCGACAGGATGTTGGTCGAGCGGTTTCAAGAAGGCGACGACACTGCTTTCGAGACCCTCTACCGCCGCTACTTCGCACGCTTGCAGCGATTCTGCCTGAAGCGCGTGGGTGACCCGCTCGAGGCCGAGGAGATCGCCCAGGAGGCGTTCACACGTGCCTACCGGGCGCTGCCGACCCTTGCCGGGGAGCGCCGCTTCTATCCCTGGATGACGGTGATCGCCGGCCGGCTCTGCGTCGACCACCACCGCCGGCGCGGACGCACCGAGCCGTCGGACGTGATCGAGCTCGGCGCGGTCGAGGGCGGGCAGGAGGCGATCGTCGAGCAGGCCGACTTCGCGCTGCTCACGACCGCGCTCGACCGGCTCGCTCCGCGGCATCGCGAGGTGCTCGACATGCGGGAGCACCGCGGCTGGTCGTACCAGCAGATCGCCGACCACTACGAGGTGTCGATCGGCACGGTCGAGGCCCTCCTCTTCCGTGCCCGCAAGGCGCTGAAGCGGGAGTTCCTCGCGGTCGCCGGCGCCGACCGTCTCGGTGCCTGGGGTGCCATCCCTGTGCTCGGAGCCGCCATCCGTCAGTGGGGTGCGTTCAAGGCCAAGGTCGCTGCGTGGGCGTCCGCTGCGCCTGCCGGCGTTGCGCCCGCGCTCGGCGTCGTCGCCGTCGTCGGGTCCGTGGCCGCGGTGGGCACCGCCGTCCTGCCGGAGCGCTCCGCCGCCTCCGACCGGCCGGCGGCCGTCGTCCGCACCATCGGGGTCGCACCCGCGGCGTCGACCACCTCGTTGGGAGACGCGATCGATGCCGCCATCGCGTCGACCACCATCCCGCCGGCGTCGGCATCCAGGGGCGAGCGAGCAACCTCGGACGGGCGTGGGAGCCGAGTCGTCGTCGCACCGACCAACACCTCGATGGGGTCGGCTGCCGAGCTTCGTCCCGAGGCGGAGCAGCAGCCGGTGAAGCAGTCGGCAACCGTCAACGGCAAAGACGTCCTCGTCGGTCTCGACCCCACGGGAGCTGTCGGCGACGTGCTGCACTTCGTATCAGGGGGTCACAAATGAAGCGAGCACTGATCGTCGCCGGGCTGGCGTTCGGCCTGGCTGTGGCCCCGACTGTCGGTGCGGCCGCGGTCGTGCCGACCGCTACGTCCAGCAGCTGGGCTTGCATCATCATCGAGCACGTCGACTTCGGGGTCTGCCAGGGAAACCCGCTGCCCGAACGGCCGCCGCTGCCGACGATCCCGTTGTCGGGGCTGCCGATCTAGCAACGATTGGTCACGAAGGGCGGCTGTGGCTGCCTTCGTGACCAATCGTGTGACGCGGGTCGCGTGTCGGCGGGTCGGCGTCAGTCGAAGAGGCCGGGCGTGCCAGGGACAGCGGGCGGCGGCTCCAGCCCGATGTGCTGGAACGCCGCGGGCGTCGCCACCCTCCCGCGCGGCGTGCGCATGAGCAGCCCGAGCTGGAGGAGGAAGGGCTCGTAGACGTCTTCGACCGTCTCGGTCTCCTCGCCGACCGAGACCGCGAGCGTTGACAGCCCCACGGGACCGCCGCCGAACCGGCGGCACACCGCGTCGAGAATCGCACGGTCGACCTTGTCGAGCCCGAGCTCGTCGACGCCGAACAACGACAGCCCGGCGGAGGCGACGTCGAGGTCGATCGACCCGTCTCGCCCGCCCCGTACCTCGGCGTAGTCGCGGACCCTCTTCAGCAGGCGGTTGGCGATGCGAGGGGTTCCGCGGGACCGTCCGGCGATCTCGCGGGCGCCGTCGTCCGACAGAGGAACACCGAGGATCCGCGCCGACCGCAGCAGGATCGCCTCCAGATCAGCGGCGCCGTAGTAGTCGAGCCGGGCCACGAAGCCGAACCGGTCGCGTAGCGGCCCGGTGATGAGGCCCGTGCGCGTCGTGGCGCCGACCAACGTGAACCGTGGCAGCGGCAGCCGCACCGATCGAGCGGCCGGACCCTTCCCGAGGACGATGTCGAGGACGAAGTCCTCCATCGCCGGGTAGAGGATCTCCTCGACGGCCCGCCCGAGTCGGTGGATCTCGTCGATGAAGAGGACGTCACCCTCCTGCAGGTCGGACAGGATCGATGCGAGGTCGCCCGCCCGAACGAGGGCCGGACCGGAGGTGACCCGCAGCCCCGCGCCCATCTCGGCCGCGATGATCCCGGCCATCGACGTCTTCCCGAGGCCGGGCGGCCCGGCGAGCAGCACGTGGTCGATCGCCTGCGACCGGCGGGCCGCGGCTTCCAACATGATCGACAGGTGCTCGCGCAGCTGGGGCTGGCCGACGAACTCGTCGAGCCGCCTCGGCCGGAGCGAGACCTCCTCGGCGGCCTCGATCGGATCGGGCTCGGGCGCGAGCAGCTCCTGGCGCGGGCTCACGAGCGGGCCGCCGCCGACAGCGTCCGGAGCGCGGCACGAAGCAGGTCTTCGACGGTGCCCTCCTCGGGGAGGTGGCCGACCGCGAGACGGACCTCTTCCGGGCCGTACCCGAGCTGGGCCAGCGCCGCCTTCACCTCGACGCGCGCGGAGCCGGCGGCGACCGAGGACGGGATGTCGTCGAGGTCGGCCTCCGGCAGCTCGAGGCGCGACTTCAGCTCGAGGAGCAAGCGTGCCGCGCCCTTCTTGCCGATGCCGGGCACGAGCGTCAGCCCGTCGGTGTCGTCGGTGGCGACGATGCGTCGGAGCGCAACTGGTGAGTGCACCGACAGGACCGCGAGCGCGAGCGCCGGCCCGACGCCGTGCGTGCCGAGCAGCGCCTCGAAGCAGCCACGTTCGTCGGCGGTCGGGAAGCCGTAGAGGACCAGCGCGTCTTCCCGAACGTGGGTGTGCACATGCAGGAACACCGGCCCGCCCAGATCCCCTAGAGACGCCATGGCCGACGGCGTCACCTGCACCCGGTACCCGACGCCAGCCACCTCGACAAGCACCTCTCCCTTGGCCGAGCGGTCGAGGAGGATCCCGCGCAGCGAACCAATCATCGGAGACCTCCCGGAACTCGAGCCAACATCGGGGCGACGGCGTGGTGGCACAAGGCGAGCGCCAGCGCGTCGGCGGCGTCGGCCGGCTTCGGCACCACCGCGAGGCCGAGCAGCGACTGCACCATCCGCTGCACCTGCTCCTTCGGTGCGGCGCCGTAGCCCGTGACCGCCTGCTTCACCTCGTTCGCGGTGTACTGGACGACGTCGCAACCGGCCTCCGAGGCGGCAGCGAGTGCGAGCCCGCTCGCCTGGCCGACCGACATCGCCGTGCGAGCGTTCGTCTGGAAGAAGACGCGCTCGACGACGACCGCATCAGGCCGCAGCTCCGCGAGGAGCGCCCGGAGCTCCCGTGACAACGATGCCAGCCGCGCCGGCAGCTCGTCGGTGGTCGGCGTCGTGATCACGCCGCACGAGACGGCACGGAGCGCGCCCGACGGCTCGCGTCGGACTGCGCCGTAGCCGCAGCGCGACAGCCCGGGATCGACGCCCAGCACGAACATGCGTTCGCAGGATAGTCGGAGGCCGCTCGGAAGCGGCGGATCCTCAGGGCTGGGAGAAGTCGGCCTGCGCAGCCTTGACCGCGGAGACGAGCTCGTCGGTCTTGCGGAACGTCAACCCGGCGGTGGCACGGTGCGCGTAGCGGATGATCCCGCTCGCATCGATGACGAACACCGACCGGCGGTAGAAGCCAACCGGACCGAGGATGCCGTACGCGCGGCCGACGGCCGTGCCCTCGTCGGCGAGCAACGGGAACCGGAACCCGTGGACGTCCGCGAAGCGTTCGTGGCTGTCGACCGACTGCGGGCTGATCGCCAGGATCTGCGCGCCGAGGTCTTCGAACTGGGCGAGATCCGAGTTGTACGTGTTCAGCTGCATGGTGCAGACCGGCGTGTTGTCGCCGGGATAGAACACGAGCACGACGGTCTGCCCGCGGTAGTCGGAGAGCGAGTACTCGCGGTCGCCGGTGCCGGGCAAGCGGAAATCGGGCGCGACGTCCCCAACGCCGACGCGAGGAGGAGCCATGCGGCGAACCTAAGCCTCGACGGCCTGCAAGATGGAATCGGGGATGTCGAAGTTGGCGTAGACGTTCTGGACGTCGTCGAGGTCTTCGAGAGCGTCGAGGAGCTTCAGCACCTTGCGGGCGTCGGCCTCCGAGCCGAGCTCGATCGTCGACGTCGGCAACATCGTGAGGTCGGCCGACTCGAAGGAGATGCCGGCCTCCTCGAGCGCACCGCGCACCGTGTGGAGGTCGGTGGGCGCGGTCGTCACCTGCCACGTGTCGCCCTGATCCGCGATGTCTTCGGCGCCGGCCTCGAGCGCCGCCTCCATGACCTCGTCCTCCGAGTACTTCTTGGGGAGGATGATCACGCCCTTGCGCTCGAACTGCCACGAGACGGCGCCGGGCTCGGCCATCGACCCGCCGTTCTTGGTGAAGGTCGAGCGGACGTCGGAGCCCGTGCGGTTGCGGTTGTCCGACAGGCACTCGATCAAGAGGGCGACTCCACAAGGCGCGTAGCCCTCGTAGGTGATCTGCTCGTAGCGAACCCCCTCGAGCTCGCCGGTGCCCCGCTTGATCGCCTTCTCGATGGTGTCCATCGGCACCGACGCCTGGCGCGCCTTCTGGAACATCGTGCGCAGGGTCGGGTTCGACTCCGGGTCTCCCCCACCCTCACGGGCAGCGACCTCGACCTGGCGGATGAGCTTGGCGAAGAGCTTCCCGCGCGCCTTGTCCTGCGCGCCCTTCTTGTGCTTGATGGTTGCCCATTTGGAGTGACCGGACATGGCTTACCTCACTGCCTTCGCGCAGGTATCAAGGAACAGTTCGTGCACCCGGAGGTCGTCCGAGAGCTCGGGATGAAACGACGACACGAGCACCGGGCCCTGCCGGCACAGCACAGGATGGCCGTCGACCGTGGCCAGGACCTCGACGCCATCGCCCGCCCGCTCGACGAACGGAGCCCGGATGAACACGGCGTCGACAGGCTGGTCGGGTCGTGACACGCCGTCGACCGTGAGACCGGTTTCGAACGAGTCGACCTGGCGGCCGAACGCGTTGCGGCGAACGGAGATGTCGATGGCGTGGAAGAAGCGCTGATCGGACCGCCCGTCGAGCACCTCGTCGGCCAGGAGGATCATCCCCGCGCACGTTCCGAACGCGGGCATGCCGTCGCGCAGGCGAGCCGCCACGGGCTCGAACAGCCCCGACGACTCGAGGAGCATCGACATCGTCGTCGACTCACCACCTGGAAGCACCAAGGCGTCGACGGCGGCGAGATCCTCTTCGCGCTTCACGGCGACGACGTCGGCGCCGAGCGCGCTCAGCGCTGCCGCGTGGCGACCAACCTCACCTTGAAGGGCGAGAACCCCGATCTTCCCCATGCCCTGGGGGCCTTCCGGCGGACACCGACCGACCTACCAGCCCCGGTCGGCGAGGTGCGTCTCGACCTTCGACGCTTCCTCACCGCGCATCGCGTCGCCGAGGCCACGGGAGACCTTGGCCACGATCGAGGAGTCGGTGTAGTGCGTCGTGGCCTCGACGATGGCTCGGGCCATGCGCGCGGGGTTCTCCGACTTGAAGATGCCGGATCCCACGAAGACCGCCTCGGCGCCCAGCTGCATCACGAGCGACGCATCGGCCGGGGTGGCGATGCCGCCGGCGCAGAACATCGGGACGGGGAGCTTGCCCGTCTCGGCCAGCTCCTGCACGAGCCCGACCGGCGCCTGGAGCGTCTTCGCCCAGCCGTAGAGCTCGGCGGAATCGGCCTGACCGATGCGCTTGATGTCTCCGAGGATCTGGCGCAGGTGGCGGACAGCGTGCACGACGTCGCCGGTGCCGGCCTCGCCCTTCGAGCGGATCATCGCCGCACCCTCCGAGATGCGGCGGAGCGCCTCGCCGAGGTTCGTCGCCCCGCAGACGAAGGGGACGGTGAAGGCCCACTTGTCGATGTGGTGCAGCTCGTCGGCGGGGGTGAGCACCTCGGACTCGTCGATGTAGTCGACGCCGAGCGACTGGAGCACCTGAGCCTCGGCAAAGTGCCCGATGCGGGCCTTGGCCATGACCGGGATCGTGACGGCTTCCTTGATCCCCTCGATCAGCGCCGGATCGCTCATCCGGGCGACACCGCCCTGACGCCGGATGTCGGCCGGCACCCGCTCGAGCGCCATGACGGAGACGGCGCCCGCGTCTTCGGCGATCTTGGCCTGGTCGGGCGTGACGACGTCCATGATCACGCCGCCCCGGAGCATCTCGGCGAGCCCGCGCTTGACCCGGTCGGTTCCGGTGGCGCGAGGGGTCTCAGGCGAAGGCGTGCTCATGAACGTCCAGTCTACGAGGGGGTTCTAGGAAACCGTTACTGCATTCGACAGCGCGGGGAGCACGACGAGCGTGTTGCCCGGACGCAGCTTGATCGCCGCGCCGGCGAGGTCGGTGTACGTGGTGGCTGCGGTCGCCGACGGCTTCGACCACTTCGCCTTCACCTGCTTGCCGTCGACGAGGACGATGGCGTCACCGGCGCCGACGACGACCGCCTCGTCGACCTTGTTGCCGGCGGAGTCGTTGTAGCCGACGGACTGGTACGGGACCTTCTGGATGACGACGTTCGTGAACGACAGGCGTGACCCGTCGTTCAGCGTGTGGGCCGCCCCGTTCGTCGTCCGCAGCCACTTGCCCGACGCCGCGTCCCACTCGACACCGGAGCTCGTGCGACCGCCGAAGTCGACAACGGCCTTCGCGGCCGGAGCGGCACCAGCGCCGGCGAACGCCTCGCCCTCGCCGAGGAACGAGAACAGCGGCTGAGGCTTGGCCTCGGTGTTGCCGGCCCGGCGCAGCTTCGCGGTCGAGCCGAACGTGGCCCAGGGGCGCACCTTGCCCTTCGGGTAGGTGAACGGCGCCGCACCGCCTCGCTCGGACACGACCTTCACCGGCGCGCCCTTGAGCCGCCCGAGCGACTTGGCCACGCCGTCGGAGAACACGAACACGCCCCCGACCGCGGAGACGATCGCAGGGTCGCTGGTGCGCAGCGACCGGATGGGCCCGACGAGGTCGGACTCCTGGGAGTGGTACACGGCGATGAAGCGAGTGACGCCGCCCTCGACCTTCTCCTCGAAGATCACGTCGGCCTTCTCGAGACCCGACTGCGGCCGGCCCTGGGGCGAGTTGTCGATCTTGATGCTGACGGCCGCGCGATCGATGTCAGCCGGGTCGACGGGCAGGCCCGTCAACGTCGCTGCCACCCGCACCGGCGCTTCGGTGGTCGTGGTCGACTCGGCCGGTGCGGCTGCGGAATCGCCGGCGCTCGCTGCCGGCACCTTCTCGTCACCACCGGACGAACAGGCGCCGACCAGCGCGACGGGGATGAGCAGAAGCGCGCTGGCGCGTGCTCGGAACGTCATGACGAAAAGACTCCTAGAGACGGTTGCTGCGAGGGTGGACGGTCAGGAGATGCGGGCGCTGCCCGGCTTCGGCAGCTCCAGCCACGTCTGCCCCGGGGTGAGCTTGATGGGCTGGCCATTGGCGTCCGTGTAGGTCGTGACCTGCTCGGCTGCCGGCTTGCTCCACTTGCCCTTGATCACCTTGCCGTCGGTGAAGACCCATGCTTCGCCCTCGCCGACGATCTTTCCTTCCGGAACGGGCTCACCGGACGCATCGACCAGTCCGGTGTTGAAGTACTCGGTGAACGCGACGACCACGTTCTTCGGCTGCACGGGCGTGCCGTTCGCGTCGGTGTGGTCCTTGCCGTCGGTCTTGCGACGGTAGGTGCCAGACGCTGCGTCCCACCGCCACTCCACGGCAGTGACGATCCGTCCCCGGAACTCGAAGTTCACCTGGTTCGCAGGCTCGCCCGCCGCGGCCTCGCCCTCGGCGCGGTACTCGAACAGTGCCGGGGGCGGTCCGCCCTGGGCGCCTTCGTAGAGCTGGGAGAAGCGTCCCCACAGGTTGTAGGGAGCGGGCCGGCCCGACTTGCGGAAGTAGGCGCCGCCCTTGGCGTTGGGGCCCACGTTGATCAGCGTCGACTCACGCAGCTGCTTCTCGAAGACGGCGTTCGCACCGGAGTAGGCGAACAGCGGCTTGTTGAGCGCGGTGCCGATGAGGATGTCGGTCGAGCGGGCCGAGCGGACCGGGCCGACTTCGTCGGTGTCGTTCGAGTGATAGACGACCATGAACCGGGTGACGCCGCCTTCGACGGCCTCCTCGATCACGACGTCGGCGTTCTGCAACCCGGCCTGCATCCGCGCCTTGGGCGCATTGTCGAGCTTGAGGATCAGCGCGGGGCGCTGCTTCGGCTCTCCGGGCAGGCCCGTCAGCGGATGGACAGCCGCCGCGGCCGCCGTCGTCGTCGGCGCCTCGGTGGTCGTGGTGGTGGCCTTCGGCGCCGCCTTGTCGTCGTCACCGCCGCCGCACGCGGCGAGCAGCATCGATCCGGCGACCAATGCCGCGCCCCAACGTCGGTACCCCATGAAGATCACAGCTCCCTCAGCGCCTGGATCCGCTCGTCGAGCGGAGGATGGGTGTTGAAAAGCCGGTTCAGCCACGCGAGGCGACCCTCGGATGCGTCCTGGGCGGTAGGCGCCTCGATCCAGAGGTGAGCCGTGGCCCGGGAAGCGGAGTGGACGACCGTCGAGTCGTCGCGCAGCTTCTCCAGCGCGGAGATCAGGCCTGGAGGGTACCGGGTGAGTGACACACCGGTGACATCAGCCAACGACTCCCTGCGGCGACTCACCGCGAACTGCATCAGACGGGCCACGAGGGGCGTCACCAGGAGGAGCACGAAGCCCAGGATCGCCACGGCACCCGCCGCGCCGCCTCCGCCGTCGCGGCGGTCGTTGCGGTGGCGGGGCCCGCCCCACCACAGGAAACGCATGGCGAAGTCGCTCAGCAACGCGATGACCCCGACCAGCGTCACCGCGAGGGTCGACACGAGGATGTCGTAGTTCTTGATGTGACTGAGCTCATGCGCGAGCACGCCTTCGAGCTCGATCCGGTTGAGCTTCTCGAGCAGCCCGGTCGTCACCGCGATCGCCGCGTGCTTCGGGTCGCGACCGGTGGCGAAGGCGTTCGGCGCCGCGTCCTCGATCACGTAGAGGCGCGGCTTGGGGAGGCCCCCGGCGATGCAGAGCCCCTCGACGAGGTTGTGAAGGCGCGCGTACTCGACCTCGTCGGCCGGACGAGCGTGGCTCATCGCCAGCGCGATCGCGTCGCTCTTCCAGTAGGCGACCGCCGAACCGCCGAGCGCGAGCGCGAGCGCGACGATCAAACCGACGACGCCGTAGCCCACCAGCTGGTCGAACGCCCATGCGACGGCGACGACGAGCAGCACGAAGGCGGCGATGAGCAGCGCCGAGCGGCGCTTGTTCGAGGTGACCTGATCGAACAAGTGGAGAGGCCCCTAGAACTCCACCCGCACCGGGCCGCGGCTGGTGCCGTCCGCCTCGAAGTACTCCCGCTCCTGGAACCCCGCCTGCTTGGCGATGATGTTCGTCGGGATCGTCTGGATCTTCGTGTTGTAGGACTGAACGGTGTCGTTGTAGAACTGCCGGGCGTAGGCGATCTTGCTCTCCGTGCCGGAGAGCTCCTCCTGCAAGGCGAGGAAGTTCTGGTTCGCCTTCAGCTCCGGATACGCCTCAGCGACAGCGAACAGCGACTTGAGGGCTCCGGTCACCGCGTTCTCCGCCTGAGCCTGGCTCGCGACTCCCGACGCACCGATGGCATTCGCTCGAGCCCTGGTGACTTCCTCGAACACGGCCTGCTCGTGCCTGGCGAAGCCCTTCACGGTCTCGACCAGGTTCGGGATCAGGTCGTAGCGCCGCTGGAGCTGGACGTCGATCTGCGACCACGCGTTCTCGATCCGGTTCCGCAGCTTGACGAGGCCGTTGTAGGCGACGACGACGTAGAGGCCCACGACGACGGCGAGCGCCACGAGGATCAGCACCACGGTCACTCGCCAAGTATGCCGCCCGCCCCGTAGCGCTACAGCCATGGGCGGGTCGCGCCGAAGGACCTAGCGACGTCATCTCCCGGCGGGACTAGTCCGGCAGGTACGTCCGAAATGACGCTTCCGGGCCATGGCCTTCTGTCCGGATTCGGCGTTTCGTGAACACGAACCGTTTCCGGCTGTCTCGACCTTCATCACTGGGGGCTTCATGCGTCTACTCCGTCCGTTGTCTGCTGGCGTCGCGGCACTTGCCGTCGCCGCCGGCCTTACCGGGCCCGCGATGGCCCAGTCGGCCCCATCGGGCCTCGGCACATCGCTGTCGAGCACGAAGGTGCTCACCGCCCAACTCGGTCAGAACGGGTCGCTCCTCGACCTCGCTCTCCTGACGGACGAGGCGAGGGCCACCCTCGACTCCGCCGTGGCCACGCCCGGGTCGTTCTCTCGCCTCAGCCTTGGCAAGGTGTCTTCGTCGATCGTGCCGACCGAGGCCGTCAACAAGACCCTGCCCTCGTTCGAGGCCAAGGACACCGGCCCGACCTCGGCCGACGTCTCGGCGGGCGCGCTCGCGCTGGCCGAGCCCGTCCTCAAGGGCTCGGTGAACGCGGGCAAGCTCACCGCCACCCTCACCGACGGCGTCGCGGCCGCTGGCCTCAACGCCGAAGTCACGAACGTCACCGACGCCCTCGGCGGTCTGCTCAAGATCGCGTCGGCGAAGTCGGGCCTCGAGGCCAAGGCTGCGAGTGATGCGTCGAACGCCGGCCGCTCGGTCTCCGTCAGCGACGTGTCCGCGCTCAATCTCGGCGCGCTGCTCACCGGGCTAGGCATCGACCTCGGAAGCCTCTCGGTCGCCCAAATCGCCGCGCTCGTCGATGGTCTGGTCGCCCAGACCGGGCTGCCGCTGCCGTCGGGCCAGACCACGCTCACCGGCGCGATCACCCAGATCAACGCGGCGATCGACCAGGTGCAGGCGTCGGTCACGACCGTCGATGGCACGGTCACTGCCGTCACGACTCCGGTGACGGACACGCTGAACACCACGATCGGGTCGCTGCTCGGGACCACCGCTCCGACGCTGCCGACGACGACGATCGTCGACCCGACGGCGACGGCACTGATCGAAGCGGCTCAGGCGATCATCGACGACCTGCAGGCTCAGCTCAAGGCACTCGTCGAGCAGGGCGTGAAGGCGCTCGACAACCTGGCCCTCCTGCGGCTCGAGGGTGTCGAGGTCGGTGTGAAGACGAAGGCCGTCCAGGACGTGAAGGCGTCGACCGCCGAGGTCGTCGGCAAGATCGGCAAGATCAGCGTCGGCAACTCCACGATCGCCAACGGGCTCGACCTCGTTGCCGCTACGGATCAGGTCACCAAGGCCGTCACCGACCTGAACGGCAAGCTGTCTTCAGTCCTCGGCATGGTGCACCCCGACCTGGCGAACCTCGTCAAGGTCTCGGTCCTCGACAAGGCCACCGACGTCGCAGTGAAGGACGGGTACTCGACGGCCACCGCCGGCGTCACCGCCCTCAGCGCCACGATCACGCCGCCTGCCTCGCTCGCCGCCGTCCTGGCTGCGGTGAACGCTCTGGCCGCTGATGTGGTCGAGGTCGCCGATGTCCTCGGCGTCACCGTCGCCCAGGTCCCGGCCGCGCTCGGCCTCAACACCGGCATGAACTCGCTGGCCTCGACGCTGAGCCTCGGCTTCGGCGCCCTGAGCCAGCCGGCGAACGTCAAGGTCGCCCAGGTCCTGTCGGCGTCGAACTACCGGGTCGGCACGGCGACCACCACCGGCGCTCCCGGCGGCTCGTCGCCCACGCTGCCCCGCACCGGTGGCGACACGCTGCTGCTGACGGTTGCTGCGGCCGTGATCATCGGCCTCATCGGCCGCCGCATCCTCCTGGCACCGGAGGCGAAGCCGGTCCGGGTTCGGAAGTAGCACCACCAGCCTGAAAGATCCCGCCGCACGAGGGGGGCGCCGACCGGCGCCCCCCTCGTCGCGTCTACGGTCGGACGGAATGCGCCGTCTCGCACCGATCCTCGTCGCTCCCCTCCTCCTGCTCGCCGCCTGCGGCGCCGGCGAGGACCCGACCGTCGACGTCCCGGCCGGCGACTCGGCCTCGACCTCGACCACGACCGGCTCCGGCGGTTCGACCACGACGCTTGGAGGCTCCTCCACGACCGTCGACGACGACCCTGCAGCAGGTGCGGGGGCGTTCCAGACAGCGCCGATCACCAAGCCCCAGGGCAGCGGCCAGGGTCTGCTCACCGCCGTGCGCCACGCCGCCCACGACACGTACTACCGAATCGTCTTCGAGTTCTCCGGCCACGTGCCGGGGGTGAAGGTCGGCTTCGCCGAGCGTCCGATCACCCAGGACGGCTCCGGCGACGAGATCGACGTCGCGGGCGACCGCGTCGTCCTGGTCCAGTTCGAGCCGGCATCCGGCTTCGACATGGAGGCGTCGAAGGAGAGCTACACCGGGCCGAAGCGCCTCGAGGTCGAACAGGCGCCGGTCGTCGAGATCGTGCGGGTCAGCGACTTCGAGGCCCACCTCGACTGGGCCGTCGGCGTCGACAGGGGAACTCGATTCCGCGTGACCACCCTGGAGGGCCCGCCGCGGGTGGTCGTCGACCTCAGTCGATGACGCGCTCGTAGAGCGCGAGGTACCGGTCGGCGAGGTTGTCCATCGAGAGCTCCGCCGCTCGCGCCTCGCCCGCCTCGACGAGCTGGCGGCGCAGCACGCCGTCGTCGATCACCCGGCGCAGCGCCGCGGCGAGGGCGTCCGGATCGCCGGGCGGCACGAGCAGCCCGTGCTCGCCGTGGGTCGGCACCACGTTGCGGTGCCCGGGGATGTCGCTGGCGACGACCGCGGTCGACGCCGCCATCGCCTCGAGCAAGACGATGCCGAACGACTCACCGCTCACCGCCGGCGAGCAGAAGACGTCGGCGCTCCTGAAGCGGACGGCCTTCTCCTCCTCGCTCAGGCGGCCGAGCCACTCGAGCCGGTGGTTGCCTGCGTGGCGGGCCTTGAGCTCGGCGGTCTGCGGTCCGTCGCCTGCGATCCAGATGCGGATGTCGCCCGGAAGCCGATCGCCGGAGGCTGCCTCGAGGAGGACGTCGAGCCCCTTCCGTGGCTCGTGGCGCCCGAGGAAGAGGATCGTCGGGACGTCGGCCTTGCGTTCGGCCGCCTTGGCGAAGCGGTCGACCTCGATGCCGTTGAAGAGCAGCTCGTACTCGCCGCCCAGCACCTGATGGGCCGTCTCGCGAGCGTCGACCGACACCGCCGTGCGGAGGCGGAGACGGTTGGCGATCGGACGGGCGGCACGCCCGAGCACCGAGTAGATGCGATCGCTGCCCGCTCGATGGAACGTCCCGATCGTACGGTCGGACATCAGCACCGCGGTCATCGGAGGGCCGGGCACGAGCGGTTCGTGCACGTGCACCACGTCGAACTCCTCGTCCCACAGCGCACGGATGGTCCGCAGCGCGCAGGCCGGATCAGGCGCGATCGGAGCCACCGAGCCGTTGGTCGCCAGCGGAACCGACTTCCCCAGCGGCGTGACGCCGCTGTCGGGCGGCGGCCCGTCGCACGGCGCGAGCACCCTCACCTGGTGACCGAGGCCGCGGAGAGACCGGGCGAGGCCGAGGACCTGGGCCTGGACGCCACCGGGCGGGGTCAGGCTGTAGCCGCAGACCTGCGCGATCCTCATCCCGGAACGGTACCTGGCGATGCTCCGCCGGCACCTCCCCGAGAAAAATCGTCGCGCCGGTGGATCGATGCGCGCCTGCGCTCCGTCTAATCACCATGGCCGCCGCGCCGGCAGGCAGGATCGACGTCGTGCAGACGGACTTCGAGTCGGTCGTGCGGGCCCCCGACCGGTCGTTGCGAGCACTCGCGTTCCGGATGCTCGGCGACGGCGACCTGATGGAGGACGCGCTTCAGAGGCGTACTCGAAGGCACTGCGCGCCTACGACTCGTTCCGAGGTGACAGCGACATCGGCACCTGGCTGTACCGGATCGTCTACAACGCCTGCGTCGACGTGCAGCGGTCGGCCAGGAAGCACCGCCACGTCGAGCTCGACCCGACGTTGCTGCCACCGATCGACGATCCCGGCGGACACGACGGCGGTGTCGCGCTGCGGGAAGGTCTCGCGTCGGCTCTCGCCGCCCTGCCGCCGGAGCACCGCGCGGTCGTGCTGATGATCGATGCCGACGGGTTCGACTACGCCGCGGCGTCTGCCGTGCTCGGCGTCCCCGTGGGCACGGTCGCTTCTCGGCTCTCGCGCGCTCGAGCCGCGCTGCGACGCGAACTCGGAGGCCGGAGATGAGCGACGAACTGGTTCGCGACGAGGAGCTCGGCGCTGCGCTGCGAGCGCTGCCGGTGCCGGAGCACCGCTCCGGGTTCTGGGACGTCGCCCTCGGCGAGTCCGCTGCGAGGGCGGATCGCCGCCAGCGGCCCGTTGCTCTCGTTCTGGCTGTCGCCGCCGTCGTCGTGGTGGTCGCCTGCATCGTCGCGATCGCGACCGGAACACGAGGCGGAGGAGACGGCACGGGCGTCGTCGCCGGCCCCCGCGGCGCCACCGCGATGTTGACCGGGCGGCTCGACGGCCTGCAGAGCGACGGCGCGCGGCAGCACGCCTTCTCCCAGGAGTTCGCACTCGCCGTCGACGGCAGCTTCTCGTTCGTGCTGACCGACGGCACCGGCAGCCAGACCTACGACGCCAGCACCCGCACCTGGTGGATCAGCTCGCAAGAGGGGTCGGGCCGCGGCATGGGATGGCTCATCCGCACGAACGCCGAGCCGCAGCCCCCACAGCTGGCGAGCTTGTTGGGCGGGCTCGCCGTGACGGTCGACCGCTCGGCCGGGGAATCCGTCGTGTTCCTCGGCCGCGCCGCACACCGGTTCGTCGAGACGGGCGACCTCCGGTCGTTCGGCAACCGCGGAGAGGGTGATCGCGTCGAGGCCATCGTCGACGACGAGACGGGGGTGATGCTCCGGTACGAGGCGTCGCTCGGCGGCGCTGTCGTCGCGCGGATGGAGGTCGTCGAGATCGACTCGTCGACGTCGATCGACCGGTCGCGATTCACCGTCCGCGTCCCGCCGACCGACGCCAAGATCCGCCCCGACTCCGACGACGGCGTCCGCATCGTCGATGTCGACGAGGTGGGCGAGGTCGTCGGTTACGCCGTCGACGCACCAGCGCGAGCGGGGACCTACCGGCTCACGAGCGTGGCCGCTCGGCCGGGCATGCCGGGGATGTCACGCCCCACCCCGAACCCGCTCGACCGCGACCGGGTCCAGCTGCTGTACCGCGACGGGTGGCGTGCCGTCGAGGTCGTGATCCGCCGGACCCCGTCGTCGCCGACGACGACGATGCCGGCGGTCGTCCCGGAGAAGACGCGCGAGATCGGAGGGTTCACGGTGACCGTCCGCGGCGACGCAGCCGACGAGGTCCTCGCTGACCTGCTCGAAGAGATCCGGCCCGCCGAACGGGTCAGGCGCTGACGTCGAAGTCGCTCGGCCAGTTCGGCTGCAACAGATCGGGGGCGTCTGCGACCTGCGACGATGTTGCCCGCAAGTGCCCTGACCTGCCCGTTTGTTGCTCGTGTTGCTCGCTAGTTCTCGTCGCTGTCCGTCGTTCTGAGGACTGATTGAGGACTGGCTGAGGACCGGGCGATGGTCCTGGCCACGCCCGGTGGCCGCAGGTGCCCCGCCAGGGGCACCTGCCAGGGTGTGTGTCCGAGGGATGGGGTTCGGGCGGGGTTCGCTGAGTGTGGTCGTGCGGGTGTTGTCAGGTCGGCTCGGGTGGTGGTCGTGGTGTCGGCTTGGGGGGTCGGTAGCCAGGTGGTGGCGGGATGAAGAGGGGTTTGCGGTCGTCGGATCGATCGGTGGCTCGGCGCCGTTCGCGTCCGGCGGCGGCGAACTCCTGACGGCGCGCCTCCTCGTCGGCTCGTTCCTTCGCTCGCCGCGCTTCGTTGCGCCGCGCCCGGAGGTCGCGGACGTCCCACCGCTCCCACTCCTCGAGCACCCGCCCGAGCTCGGCCGCCAGCCCCTTCTGGAGGACCGGCTGCATCTGCGCTGCGAGCTTGTCGATGCGGCCGCCGGTGATCGTCTCCCGCTGCCACGTAGGCGGACCTGCGAGCAGCGTGCCGAACACCTCCAGCGGCCGTAGGTGCTTCGTGGCTTCGTGGGCGATCGCACGGCACGTCTCGGCGTCGTGGCGGGGCGGCCAGGTGCGCAGGAGCTCGTCGACCTCCCGGAGGACGAACACGAGGGTGTCGGGGATCCCGCTGCCCCATGGGGCGTCGATGTGGAGCTGGCGCGCGAAGTGCTCGACCCAGTCGTCTTCGTCGCGCATCGGGTCGAGCAGCAGGCGATCCGAGTCACGGCTCGGGTCCGCCATGACCAGGTCGGCGACGAGCGCGTTCTTCAGACGCGGCGAGATGGGGCCGTCGGTCACGCCGGACGTTCCCGATTTGTGCCCTGACCTGCGGCGATCCCGCGATGGCGGCGTCTGCCGGCGGGACACGAGCGAGTGATCCCAATCCTGCGTGCGGCCGTTCCCGTTTTGCGCCCTGACCTGCAGGTTTCCTTCACGGGCGGACGGCCCGCTTCGCGCACGCTTCGGTGTCCGGCAACGCCCGCACGAGCCCGACCGACAGCTCGGCAAACGGAAATCGTCGTATCGCGTCACGCAGTTGTCGGTTCTCCACGAACTCGTCCAGCTAAGGCTGCGTCGACGTCGTCGTCGTGGCTCGA